>JAABUW010000153.1_pt1 | contig 146273 bp, 108 predicted proteins | sample 5560081 | NCBI WGS metagenome assembly JAABUW01 (sample SAMN10711882, study PRJNA513363) | rock metagenome | isolation source: Antarctica rocks | place: Antarctica: Victoria Land, Knobhead sud
ATATTATATTTAATTTTATTATAATTTCGTTTTTATATAATATATCTATTTTATTATTATATATAATATATAATATAAATTATATTTAAATATAATATTTTCTAGCGAGTTAATATATTTATAATACTTTAATATAATATATAAATATAGTAATATTTTACTCGAGAGAATAATATATTATTATTTTCTTTAATTCTTTATTATTTTAATATATATATTTTTAATTATTAAGCCGAATAAATTAATTAAATCTAATTTAAATATTATAGACTAGCGCTATATTTTATAAATATAGTATATTTCTATTTATAGATATATAGTACGAGATATAAAGGATAAAGAGTAGATTACCTAGAATCCTTAACTAAATATATCGATATCTTTACCGGCGCTGGCCCGATTTAGATAATTTTTATATTTTTGAAATCAGCGCTAAAATACGCATATTTCATACATATAAAGTGAATCATTATTCCGAACTTTATTTTTTGATGTTCCTCGGGCGGAAGCGCTAAACGTTAAACCTAGTACAGGAATTTCAACTTTTGACCCCAAGTTAGTAAATTAATAACTTTATATCCACTCTACGGATTCTTATAAAAGTGGGCGCGTTTAAAAGGGCAGACTTTACTTTATAATCGCTGAAATTATTATGATTTTTAGTTCTATTAATATTAAGTAATTTAACTTAAACGTGCACATGGATTCCGCTCGAGAGGGCACATGGATTCAGGTCCCCCCGTCCCGGAAAAACTATTGTTCCCATATGGATCCAGCCTGGATCCATCAGGGTATTTAGGTTAGGCCCGATTAATTAATTCGTAATATTTAATACGATTTAGGTAACTACCCGCGATATTATTATAAATTAACTAAATTAAACGAAGGCGTAATTTACTAGAATTCGGAATATATCTCTTTCCTCGGAAATAGAGAACTTTATCCTTATCTTCGTATTTAACGAAGAGAATTCCGTTATAATAACGCGTTTTAAAACGTAGTATTTCTAGGACTCTAAAGGCGAATTAATCGACTTAATTAATTATATCCTATAATTAATAAATCGAGGTATCGTATAAGTCTTTATCTAGTTTAATAAATTAATCTTTATTTAATTTAAACTCGTAGGATATAAATAAGGTTTAAAGTTCTAAATCGATATCTATATTAAAATTTATCGGGGTCGTATAAATTAATACGAGATATAATTAAAAAAGCTAGACGAGAATCTCTAAATTTATTATTAATATAGCTAGAGTAACTAGGACTAAAACTAGGGTCGTTATATTTAGTAATATATTATAAATATAATCCTTAAGGATTTCTAGGGCTAGGTTTTTTCTTTTTAATATAATCTAGTATTAATATTAATATCTAGGGTTTAATTTATCCCCCTCTTTAAAGAGGTCTCTTAACCGATATATTAATATATTAAATTTACTACCTTTTTTACCGAGCCGGTAAATAATTTTATAATTAAAATAAAATAAAAATTTACTTTACCTCGTTTAACGGCGAGATAATACCTTAAATAAAATAAAATATTTAAGAGCCTTATAATTAAATATTACCTCGATAAAGAGAGTAGATCCCTTTAATTTAAAACGTTATTCCTCGAATCCCTAAGTATTATTATAAACTCTTTATTATAAATTTTATAATTATACTCGGTAGGGTTATACTTCTTTAAAAAATAAATAATAAAACGAAGGATATTTTAATTATCGTATTAAGATAAGACCCCTTTAGATATATAATTAAATATATTTATTTTTATTATAATCTTATAGTCGGGGTCGAAATAAACTAGGATAATATTAAAAGTAAAAGTCTTCTTTAAAATATTAAAAATTACTTAATATTAAATATTCTACTCGAAGATAATATCTTTCTTAATTAAAGTTATAAATAATATAACGAGTTTATTAAATTTATAGATAAAGCGCCGATAAAAATTAATAAACTCTAGGAAACTTTAAATATCTTTAATATTAATTAATTATAATTAATTTAGGATTATATCAATCTTCTTTAGATTTATTTTAATTCTTTAAATAATAATAATTAATCTTAAATACGTAACTTCTTTAATATAGAAATTATATTTAATAATATTTATTTAGAGCCCCGCCTCGCGGAGTTTTTAAAGGATATATTTAATATAGATTTCGTACTCTTCTTTAATATCGCTATAAATTAAAATATCGTCGAGATATACGATATAAATCTTATCGAGAAATTTATAAAGAGTATCGTTAATATAATACTAGAACGAGGTAGGGTTATTATATAATTTAAATAATATAATAAAATATTCGAATAAACCGAATCGGGTATAGAATATAATAAATTCTTCGTTACCCTCTTTAACGCGGAGGCGATTAAAAATAAATATAATATTTAATTTAGAAAATACTTTAATACGATTTAATTAATTTAAGGTTTCTAATATTAAGGGTAAAAAATACCTATTCTTTATAATAATAATATTTAACCCTCGGTAATTAACGTAGAAACGTAGGCCTCCGTTAAATTTCTTTATAAATAAAATAAAAGACGCGGTATAAAACCGACTAATTTAAATAAAATCTTTATTAAAAATTTTATTTAGGTAACGACGGAGCTTTAAGATCTCGTTATAATTTATATTATATAAATTAAACGACGGAGGTTATAGCCCTTCTTTAAATTTAATAATATAATTATATAATTAATACGGGGGTAAAATATTAACGTCTTTTCTTAAAAAAATATCTAGGAATTTATAGTACCGCGTAGGTAGGATCGTAGTTAGATTAATATTCTTATTATCTCGGTAAATTAAAAACTTTTCTTAAATAACGGCGGAGGCGAGGTAAAACTCTTTATTTATTTTAAATAATAAACTCGGTTTTAAATTTAATCGTAAATATTTAATTTAAAATTTTAATTAAGGCGGGGTTTAAGTTTATAATATCTAAATTCTTAATAAAATTAAATATTTAAGGTCGAGATTTCTTTTAAAATACCTAGGAATTAATCGATTTTTATAAATAATAAATTAAATATAGTTTACTCGTTAAGCCTAACGAGCCGGGTAAATAATCGTGATCTTATCTCGTATATATTAAAAGTAGTTAAATATTAAGTTCGTTATTCTTAATATTAAAACTTAGAACGAAACGAGGTTAAGTTACGATATTTAATTTTAAACGTCTTTCCTTATTTAACGATAATAATAATATAATTATACTCGTTATTATAACTAGTTTTTATAAGAATAAATAATTAGGATTAAGACGGGGAAGACTCTTTTTAAATTTAAATTTATTATTAATAAACCTAGAACTAAAGTAACTTTTTTTAAATTCTAAATTATTTTATATAAATACTAGGCTAGGCTAAAGATTAGGTTTACTTCTAATAAATTTAGGACTAAATTAATTTTTCTTAAATCGAGGTTTACTTTTTATAAATTTAGGACTAAATATATTATTAATAAACTTAAAATTAAAGTAACTTCTCTCGAGTCGGAATTAATTATTTAATAATAATATTATCGTCTATAAATAATAACGGCTCTTTATATACTAGCGACTCCTTTTAAATTAAAGTTTACTTTATATAAATATCGGATAAAATTAAAGATTAAAATTTTTAAATTTAGAAACTTTTTTAAAATATAAAAAAGAATTTATCTTCCGCGAAGATTTTTATAGGATTTAAAGTATAATTTCTTAAATAAAAATATAAGACGAAAGTTAAAGAATTATTTAAGAAATCGGTAGTAACTCTATAACGGTAGAGGTATAATAAATTAATTACGACGGGGTATTAACTAAATTTAATAATAAAGAAAATTATTTGTTTCTAATAACTATAAATATTCAAAATCACTTCTACGATATAAATAATATATTTTATAATAATAAATATATTATTAAAAAATCGGACGATATAAAAATAACGAAGAAGGCGAAGGGGTAGATATTAAATATATATATAATTATAATCGATAAAAAGGTAACCGGATATATTAATATTAATTAAAATTTAAATTTAAATTCGGGACTAGTTATTCCGTAGTTAATAAGAAATAATTATATATTTATTACGAAAAGTAGGGTCGGTTTTAAAAAGCTATATAATAAATTTAAATAAAAACTTAATTAGTAATAAAGGTAAATTAAACAATATAACCGATAAATAAAAAAATATATATAGAGTTTTAAATATTTATAATCCTAGTACGCGACTTTATACCGGGACTATTCTTTTCCTATATTTAAAATAACTTCTTTTATAATACTCTCGTTATCGTTAATAATAGTTATAATACTAGATTAAAGACTAGCTAGTTTAATTAAATAAGTTCTTATACTATATTTAAATAATTTATAATAGAAATAAAACCTTTATTTCTCGTAGATAGTTTTAATAACCGGGGTTCTCGTTAATTTACTTTTAATAATAATTTAAATAGAATCGAGGTTTATTAACTCTTTAAATAAAAGAGTTAAAACTACGGTAATAAAGATAAAAATATTCGTTATAATAAAGCGGGTTATAGAGGTAAAAGCTAGTAGAGGTATAATAAACCTCTTTAAAGTTTATCTTAATCTAGTAGGAGCGGTATTTTAACGAGGTAGACGGTATTTAATTTACTAAAGTTTTTAATCGATTTCGGAGTATATACGGACGTATTTATCGAAGGTATATAATCGTTAATTATTAATTTTCCTCTAGGAGATAGAGGCCTATTAAGTAGTATAATTAATATTATATTTTATAATATTAATTAAGAATTCGTCCTTTATTCGAGAATATTCTTTTTTTAAATAATAAAATTAAAGTACTCGTTAAAAAGTATAAAGTTTTATTTAAGTTTTTAGATATAGTTCCGAGTATCCTCCTATTTAAACGGGTTATTATATATTTCCCGTAGTTTCTTTTATTAATTAATAAAGCTAGTTAAAATATAAAAATCTTTTTTTCGGTAATAGTTTATTAAATTAAAGGCCTTCTTATTAATAATTAATTTAAACTCTATATAAACAATCTTATCGCTATCGGTAGAGTAACGGTTATAATTAATATATATCCGTTATATTAACGTCTACTCTTAAATATTTAATTTATTTTAATCCTCTTTATATTCCGAGATATCTAGGAGTTTTTCGGATTTAGGAGGTATTTAAGATCGGGAGGAAATAAATTATTAAATATTTAAAAGGGAAGACGAGCGTAGGCCTATAATAATAATATTATTAAAAGTATTTTTATCGAATACCTAGGGCGGGGGTTAAAATATAGTTTAAATTATAATAAATACGACCTAGGCTATTATTTAAATAATAATATAAACTAAGAATTACGTATCTAGTATAGGAGGAGGAGGAGGCGTAAACGAGGATAAAATATCGAATAAAGAATTACTCTCGATTTAAATATATAGATAGTCGAAGGTATTTAAAAAATTAATAAAATTATTCTAAACTTCGGCGAGGAATTATTATACGCGGTCTTCGGGGTTAAAGAGTTAATCTTTTATAATAATTATCCTAGTACTAGGGAGTATTAATTAAATAATTAATCTTTTATAATATTAAAGAACGGGATTAATATTTAGATATTTATTAAATTAACGGGTAGGTTTATTAAATTATAGTTTAATTATAATATAGAAGTAGGCTAAAATTAAAAATAAAAGACGAAAATTAAAATAAGACTAGTTATTATCTAAATAAAAACTAGTATATAGAGTATTTATTTATTTCCTATCCCGGTTATATTAAAATAAAAATAAAGAAACTAGTTTAGATTTAAATTAAATCTAAAGTAAATTAGGCTAGGCTAGGTTAATAAAATTATACTATAATATTATAAAGAGACTTATATTTAAATTAAATTATAATTCTCTTATTATAATACTAATTAGGTTTATAGGAATATATTATCTATATAATAAAATAAATATTACGTAATATCTTTCTTAATACGATTATAGCGAAATTAAATAATATAAGAAAAAACTAGAGTATTATATAATAACTTAATTAGGGTATTAAACTAGGATTGACCTAAGATTTCGAATATATCGAATATAAATTATTTATAATTATATTTATATAATAAGGTAACGAATCGGTTAGAATATAATATATAAAAAAATAACTATAATCGGAGTTCTTCTAATAATAATAAACGGATTTAGAGGTAAATAATTTCGTAGGTAATAATTATAGTTTTAATATTTAAATTAAAAGATTATATATAGTCCCCTAGCTTTCTACCGGGATTAACGGCGGTAGTAATAATAATAAAATTAATATTTACTATAATATAACCGTACTCGAACTAGAGTATTTATTACGGAGTATTTAATATAATTCCTTTAACTCCGTTTATTATTCCTACTAGATTTATTTTCTATACTAGCGCTATCGATATTACCGGTCGGTATTTTTAACCTTTTTTTTAATAATAAAAATTACTCGACGAGTTATAAAAACTTTTAAAATAGATACGAAATTTAAATAAATAAATTTAAAATATAGTTATAATATTATAGGGTAAATAATAGCGGTTATAATAATAGGAGAATATATAAACTTTAGAGGGAAAATACGAAATTAATTTAATTTCTAATACCGTCGAGGTAACGACTAGTCTCGTAGTTTTAATTAATTAAATTTAAAATAAAATAATAAATATCTTCGAATATTCTATTATATTAGGTAGTTTAATTAATAGGATATAAATTACATTATTAAATACCCGTCTCTAAGATTTAAGGTAGGTATAATAAAATAAATATTTAAAGATAATTATAAGGGTAGTTTTAAAATAATAGTAAAAAAAGGTAGTAGGGTATATAAAAAATAATATATAATAAAGTATAATAAAGGTAGTAACGAGGGTAGTAATAAAAGTAATAACGAGGGTAGTAACGAGGGTAATAACGAGGGTAGTAACGAGGGTAATAACGAGGGTAGTAACGAGGGTAGTAACGAGAGTAATAACGAGGGTAATAACGAGGGTAGTAATAAAAGTAGTAACGAGAGTAGTAATAAAAGTAGTAACGAGGGTAGTAATAAGGGTAGTAACGAGGGTAATAATAAAGGTAATAACGAGGGTAGTAACGAGGGTAGTAATAAAAATAATCTCTAATAGTAGGAGGAGAAAGATACTAAAATTTATAATTAATAAAATCTAGAATAAACCGGTAAACGCCCGCCATTAGTATTTAGGCTTATACTAGTCTCTAGCGGTAACTATTTATCGTTTTATTCTAAATCTAACTAGTTAATAAAACTTAAATATTAACGGCCCGTAACTTAACTTTATTAAATAAGAATATTAATATTTTTAAATAATAAACTATTAATAACTTTATTAATATTAAATAGAATTTAATTTTAAAAGTAGATTCGGAGTCGTAGTAGAAATATATATAAATTACGTATAAAAAGTAAAAAGATCGGACGAAGTTTTAATTTTGATTTTTATCCGAGGATTTCTAAATCCTCGCTTTACTCTTTAATAAATATATATTTTTATTATTATTAATTTAAGCTAGGTATTTAAAATAATATTAAAAACTTATTAATTAATTTACTATTTTATATATCTATATATACTTTATCTTTAAATCTATTATATTAATTTATATAAATATAAATAATAATTTAGATTTTTAAACTAAATATCTTTATATATTTATAATTATTAGCTCTATTTAGATATTTTTTAAAAATTCGACCCTAGCGTTAGGATTAAAATATTTTATATTTATAAAGTTTCTTTTTATATAGAGATTTAACTATAATAAAATTATTCGACTTTATTCGATTAATTAAATTTAGAATAAAACGGTAAGCGCCCGTTATTAGGGGTTAGTATCGATCTAGTTATTAATAACGGGCGCTTACTATTTTATTTTAAATCTAACTAGTTAATAAAGTTTAAATACTAACGGCCCGTAACTTAACTTCACTAAATAGGAATATTAATATTTTTAAATAGTAAACTATTAATAACTTTATTAATACTAAGTATAATCTAGTTCTGAGAGTAGCTCTAGAATCGTGACGAGAATATATACAAGTTTCATATAGAAAGCTAAGGAATCGGATTAAGTTTTTTTTTTGATTTTTCGTCGGAAAATTTCTAAGTCTCGCGAGTACCCACTATATTCCTGCCGCACAAAGGCCCCTCTATATATTTAAATCTCATAGGCCCAAATTCGAACCTTAGTAATAAATTAATAACTTTATAAATACTATTCCAAACTAGGTAATTTTTATATAGTTAAAACCGCCTAGGTCTATTCTATAATTACTAAAAATTTAATGAAATTCGGTTCAACCCTAAGCCTATACTAAGGTTATGGGTTTGGTTGTAAAAAATTTATAAATTTGATTATAAAAACTAGTAATTTAGCACCGATCTAATTAATTAATTTATATAGATTATTAGGTTTATATACAAACCTATATATTCGTAAAGTTAGATAGTATTATAAAACGAAAGAATTTAAAAAGTACCTATATATAGTACTAGGGCGTACGAATTAATCTTAATTATAACTAGTATTTATAACTATAATATATGGTCTAGAGTTTACGAAAAGGATTTAATTATAACGAGTATTTATAAATAATATATATAGTCCTAGAGTTTACGAAGTAAACTTAATTATAATAAATACTCGAGAGTAGTCCGTTATATATAATAAAAGAAATAAAAAACAAATTAATACTTTAAAACTCGATATTTATAGTTATTTAAAAACGATAAAAGTAGTATTTAAAGGACGAAGGAAAATAGAATCGAGAAAGTAAAATAATATTTATTTAGGAGACTTTATTAATAATAAATATTTATACTCTTTAATTAATACTAATTAAAATAGAGTAGTATAATATATAAACGTAATAACGATATATTTATATAAATAAAGAGAATAAAGAAAGTCGATATTTATATATATAATTAATAACCCGAATACGAGGGTAGGAGTATATTTAATACTATATATAATACCCTACTACGTATAGCTACTTATTATATATAATATTAAAATAATAAATTTCTAGCCGATCTAACTAAATAGAAAGAAACTATATAATATTAAAACTTTTTAAACTAAATAACGGTATCTTCTCCCTAAATTATTTATAATATAGAAAGGCCTTCTAGTCTAATTTATTAATTAAATTTAAATTTTTTAATAATATAACTATCTATACCCTATATAATTAATCTAATTATAGAGTAATTTAATTAAAGTAGTAAATTAACTACGGTTATATATAACCCCTTTAGTGTCGGCGATTATAAATAAAACTTAGCTAGTTATAATTAAAATAAATATTATATATAACGAATTTAATAGAATATCGTAATCGATGTAAATTAGAAATATATTTAGGATTATATTATATATAGTCGCTATAAAAGCCTTTTATAAATTACCGCCGTTAAAAGAAATATAGGATATAGGCTCGACCCTAGATTATAATTCGTTATTTATATAATTAACGACCTTTCTTATTTTTTATAATCTAATTATATATAAATTAATTTATAATATCGTAGACTACTAGATCCGAGTTTTAATAATTTTCTTTAAAGTTATTTTCTAACTCAGAGTTATTAAATAATTATTTAAAAAATAAACTAGCCCAAAAACTTTCTAGGGAAAATACTATACTTTATATATTTAATTAAATATTAATATTTAAAGGCCCTACTATATATAGTTTTACTACCGTCTAGACGATAATAGAGGCCGTATATAAACGCGTATTTAATTATATCGAGGGATTAACTACCGGATTAGACTCTTCGGATTTAAAATAAATAATAATAAAGGGGGTATTAAAATTCGCGGCGAGTAAATAATACGAGTGGTAAAAATTATAAAGTATTTATATTTAAATTCCTTATTTAAATTAATTATATATAACCCTAAATAGTCTATTAAAATATATAATCAAATATTAATATAAATATTATCGAGATTATAGGAATTAAGTTATTTATATATAATCCTTAATTAATAAATTACTATAATAAATATTATCCTATAATATTTACTAACCCTTTATTAATAATATTAAATAGATTATTAATAATTTATTATAACTAACTCGGCTAGTTTCTTATTTATAATTTAATAAATTATCGGGTAGGCTAGTATATAAAATTTAATAAATAAAAAAATAATCGATATTAATATTAAAAATTATTATCGCGATAATAAAAGGCGAATTTTACCCGAGACTTTATATAATTATAACCTCCTATCGTTTAAAGTGAGCTAGTAAATTTTAATAGAAATAATATTTTAATACTATTATAATACGCCCGCTTAAATCGCGATTTCTAATATAATAAATATTATATATAATTATATTTCTATTCTCCTTCTACCTAGAAGTATTCTATTTATATATAGTAGTAATTATATAAAATAATATATCCTCCTATAGTTACTTCTTTATTAACGGCTCTAATAATTATATATAGTATTTTAAATTTAGCCGATTACTGGATTTACGTCGATACTCCGGGTATATAAAATTAAAAATATATTTAACCTCGGCTTCCGTAAAAGAGGGGAGTATAATAATTATATAAATAAAAAAATATTTAATTTTCCTAAATATACCGATCGCCTTTATACTTTCGCGGTAGTATAATATTATTAATAGTAGGTAAACTTTATCCAAAACTAAATAATCTACCCGATTAACTATATATAGATTCTATACGAAGGCGAGAAACGACGACGTAACCGTAATCTCGATATTAACTAGAAGAAGGGTAGGGACTATATATAATTAATTAAGAGTAAATATTAAATTATAATAAAAATAAACTATCCCCTACTCTTTATAATAACGAAGGAGGTCTTATTTTAAAATTATTAATAAAATAATAACGATAATAATATACGCCCTTAATAGTTAAAATAGGACTATAAATAAAATACTCTTCCTACTTTTAATAAATATAACGATTAAGGTTTCTAGCTAATTATATATAATTAATATAAACGCGTCTCGTTACGTTTAACTACGTATTATTATATATAGTCTAAATAAAGCTTTTAACCCTTCGAAGATAATAAATTATTTTTATAATTTACGTCGAATTAGTACCGAAGAGTTTTATTTAATTCGTTTCCGTAACTACTAAACCTCTAAAGGGTTAGTATCGTAGTCGTATTTAATAGTACGAATATAACTACTAATAATCGAGAGGAGTTTTAATTTTCTAATAATTTATTACTACTACCTTTAATTTATAGTATTATAAATTATAAATAAATTATCTATAAACCCTATATATAGATTTAAGTTATTATTATAGGTCGTAGTATTCGTCCCTAATATATACGAGGCCTATATATAATAGATAGCCGTTAGAGGATTCGATATATTATTAAAATTATTATTTTAGTTTATTTCCGGATCTAGCTCGGAGGCTAAATTATTAATTATATATAATCTATATTTCTCTTAATTCTTAGAGACTTTATATATTTAATACTCGATACTAAATAAGATTCTGCGATTTAGATAGATAACGATGTATTATTATTAACGAGTATTAATTAAGAACCTTATTAGTAACGTATTTTAATATTTAATAATATTATTTAATTAATTAGTTATTTAGACTTCGTTCCCGTCGTAGAAGAAAAACCCTTAATCGAGAGGCTATTATATATAGTCTTTAAAATATCGAAGAAACGGGGGGAGATAAATAAAATATCGGATTAATAATTCGTTAATTATTAAAAGTAAAAACCGAGTAATTAACCGAGTCCTAATATATTATTCGGATTTATAATAACCGGTAATTATAACTATAGAATTATTATAAATATAGAGATTACGTATTATTTTTTAATTATATTAAGAGATCCTAATAAACTCTTTACGGTGTAATAGAAAATTAGAATTTTAATATATTAATATCGTTAGTTACCGAAGGAATTACTAGTTAATATAAATATAGTTATTAATAACGGATTATTTAATTAATAAGAGAATAAGTATATCGTCGCTTAATACTATACTATTAATAATTTTCTTAAAAAATCGAGAAGTTAATTTTAGATTAGTTTTTACTCGATAAAAAAATTAATCTCTAATTATATATAATTAATTACGGGGATTATCTAGGAACGAATAACTTAGTATTATATCGTTAATAGTATCCGTTAGATTTTAAATAAAATATTAAGGTACTTCGTTTAAATTAAATAAAAACTCTTCCTCTAAAGTCTAGGTCGCCGATATTAATATAGATTTAAAAATATCCCGCTAATTATCTAGTTTTAATTTAATATTCGGGTAGTTTATTTATATATAGTTAATTATTAAACTTTACTATAGGGCTCGGTTAATTCATTTATATATAATCCGTATTTAATATAATAACCGGATAATGGATAATATCGTTTTTAATTTTTTATATTAAAAGGCGCTAGAAGCTAAACTCGGTTATAAAAATCGAAATAATATTAATAAGAAACTCGTTATATTCCTAACGGACGATATTTTATATATAGTAATCTTAAGGAGATTATTTAACTCTTTAGATATAATAATTTAAAAACTATAACTATATATAGTAAATTATATTATTAAGAAATCTACTATAGTTATAAATTTCTATTTATATACTATCGGAGTTTAATATCTTTAAGGTGGAAAAAGCGCCTACTTTAATTTAAAGAGACTATATTCGTAATTTACTTTTATAAAACTAGTGGAAAGATCCCGAATATATTTATATAAATCCTTTATATATAATTAAAGGCTCGAATTACGTAGGTAGTTATCTAAATTTAAGGCGTCGGTATTAATTATTAGTAATACCTACGCCGCTTAATTTATCTTTCTAATTAACTATTTAAATAAACGGTTATTTAATAGAAATTAATCTTAGAGGATAAAACCGTCTTCGTCGTCCTTTAATCGATTTAAAGAGATTAAGAGACTATTTTACTACCGGTAATACTAACGAAACGTCTCTACTTCGCGGACTATATAGAAAGATTTCGACTATATATAATCGGGCTCGAAAGAATTAAGAATATATATAATCGCGCGATTAATTAAAGAGGGAGATTTAGGTATTACGCGGCGGCGAGAAATATTTAGAGTTAAATATACTATTTACTCGATTACCCTTTCTACTATAAAATTAATATTATCTATATCGACTATTTATTAATATTATATATAATTAAAATAATAAAGACCTTATTATTTATAATTATTAATAATAAACTTTATAGGTCCTCTTTATTATAATTTAAATTAATAATAAAATTATTAATACTAATAGAAAAAATCTAGGGGGGAGTTTAATTTAACTTTTATTTATTATCTTTCAAGACTCGGTCGAATATCGAAGCCTAATTAATTTAATTACTTTCGTATCGGGTAGATATAAAGTTTTAAAATTATTCCGAACTTTAAATAATTATATATAATAAAAGTAAAGGAGACCCTTCTCTTTTATTAAAACTATTTATATATAGCGAAGTTAAAGAGTATTACTAGTAATTTAATCGGACGAGAATAAAATAGTAATATAATTTCGGGAGAAGAGATTATATAGAGACCTTTTAAATTATACCTAGTATAAATTTAATTCTTTTCCGTTTATTAAATATATATATACGGGTTTAATATTTCTTAATAACTAGTTTATATTAATTAAATATATCTTCGTCGTTATTATATATAGTTAAGGTATATTAAAATTTAGGAAAAATAAATAACTCTAGGATAAAATTATTATCCGAGGGAAATTAAACCTAAGAAAGATTATAAATAATAAATCTTTTAAACTCCTCTAAAACTATATATAATAATTCTCTTTTTACTTTATATAATCGCCCTAAATAATACTTTAATATAAGATTAGTAAAATAGTATTTATATTTATAATAAATAATAATATAGTAACTTGGGAGGTAAATAAGATTAAAGACTTTTATTATATATAGTTTAAAAGGCCCGAATCGTGTATAATAATAAAATTATTAACGAGAACTCTAAATATTATATATATATATAATAGTAGTTCGTATATAATATAAAAAAAGAAAAATAGAAGCGACTATATATAATAGATAATATTATAGGAAAGAGGAAAGGTTTATATTTTATATATAATAATAAAGAATAATAAGAAAGAGGGAAAAAGTATAGCGATTTAATTTTATATTAAAATTATACGTAGTCTTCGTGTAAAATTCGTATTAAGATTATATATAGTAGTTTAATAATATTATTAAGCCTAGATTTTATAACTACGCTTAAGGTTATTAATTATAACTATATAATTATATAAAAAAACTAGGGCCTACGAACTAGAATTATTTATAACTAGATAGAATATACGAATTAAATAAATATAACGAGTATTTATAACCTCTATATATACTCCTAAAGTATACGAAATAAACTTAATTATAACGAGTATTTATCGTTACTATATATATTCCTAGAGTTTATAAATAGAATTTAATTACTAGGAGTATTTATAAATAATATATATAATCTTAGAGTTTACGAAGTAAATTTAATTATAACGAGTACCTATAAATAGTATATATAGAAGAACGCGGTATAAGGATAATAATTAAAGCGGTAAAAAACTCGGTAGAGAAGTAATTTATTTTATTATAAAATAAAGAATTCGAAGAGTACCTACGTATAATCCTAGAGCTAGCGAAAGGAAATAGTAATAGAATAACGGAGTTAAGTCTATATATAGTACGAAGGCCGGCGGAGGGGATTTAATTATAATTAATATCGATAATTACTAGGGGTAATCTAAGAGCTATAAAACCGAATTTAGTAATAACCGGTACCTACGATTATTATTTATAACGATATAGTTTATAGAGTAAATTTAAAGATAACGCCTACGTGTAGTTTTAACTACTAGAGTATAGGAGAGGGAAGTAACTATTAATACGAAATCTATAAATACTACGTATAGTTATAGAGTATACGAATAGTTAATAAGATATACTACTTATAATATTAAAGTATACGAAGTAAACTTATTTATAGCGACTACCTACGGTACCGAAGTTTAGGAACTATAAATATTATTAAACCTAGATACTATAATAGCTCTTATTAAAACTACTAAATATAACTATATAGAGTATTTTTCTATATATAGATAGTAATACCTATCCAAAACCCTTAATTAAGACGTATATCGAATGCGTTTACTAAACTCTATAAGTTATAAGGTAAAACCTTCTTATTATATATAGCCGCAGTCGAGTTCTAAACTTGTGGGTTTGGTTGTAAAAATTTTGTGGGTTTGGTTGTAAAAACTACTTAGTCAGCACTGATCTGACCAATTAATCCATGCAGATTATTGGGTTTGCATGCAAACCTGCATATTCGTAAGGTTAGGGCTATCGGTTCAGCGCAAGTCTCGATATTTCCGAAATCTACTGTAGACTCCTAATCCAACGCGCAGATCCTTTGGATACTATAACTTGAAGCACTTATACAGGGCTGATAAGGTCGTATTTTTATATTATAATAAAAGATTCTACAATAATTGGTTGGACCGGGTATAACTCACGGCTTGGGATCCACCTTTACTCCACGAAGGGGCGCAGGTTTCTGTGTTCCCACGACGTTGCGCAAGAAATCACCCTATCACTATTTGTTGCTAACAAGCGACGCCAGGGTTCTGGCTCTGCCATGAAAGATAATCCTAGGCACCAGCAAGTTGACATAATTGACTGACAAAACTCAGCAGCGCCAAGCCCGCCACGACTTTGCATGCTGACCTCCGCTTTCGTAATGGATCTCCATTAGGCAGGCACTCCAAAAGCCGAGAACATGGACCGCATCTCCGCCCTGCTTTCCTCCGTCCATCTTCTCCACGCCCCTTGGGTAGCGCTAGATAAGCTATGTCCGTTTCTGAACGCTTCTGATGTATGATCTCGTTCTCTGCAAGGCTTGAATCCGTCAGCCCAACCAAATATCTACTACAGTGTAGTTATCGTGCTGAAGTTGCTGTGTCCGGTTCGATACCCCGGCGACACAATTCTTCAAATGTCTGAAAGAGCAATAGAACGTGGGACCTTGTCAGATGATGCAGAAAAATCAGTTGTTCGAGAAGAGGCCATAGTCAAGAGAGCAAACCTAGGCCACGATTTTGAGGGCAATATCGTCGACTTTGATGGGCCTAGTGATCCATCGAATCCTCTCAATTGGTCTTTTACCTACAAATGGACCATAGTCTGGCTTTTGTCGGCGATGAATCTCATCGTGTGAGTCTTCTGCAGCTCATACCCTCGAAATCCTACTAACCATATCCACGGCCTCACAGCACCCTTTCTACCGTCCTTGTAATCCCTGCGGCGCCCCAAATCCTATCAGAATTCTCCTCTACAAACGCTTACTATACCATTCTTCTCGTTACTATCTGGGAGCTTGGTGAAGCCGTTGGACCCCTCATTACTGCTCCGTTATCCGAAATCTATGGGCGTGTGCCTATCTTCAATATCGCAAACATACTGTTTGTAATTGCCTCCATCGGTGGTGGACTTAGCGTGAATCTTAGCATGCTGGTGGCTTTCCGCTTTTTGAACGGAGTCGCAGTCATCTCAATGGCATTGGAGCCGGCAATCGTGGGTGATGTGTTCATCCAGGAGGAGCGTGGTACCGCTCTCTCGTGGATGGGGCTGCCGCCCCTGTTGGGCCCAGCCTTGGGTCCAGTGATCGGAGGCTTCCTCACCCAAGCAAAAGGCTGGAGGTGGGCTTTCTGGCTAAGCGCCATCACAAGCGGGGTGTGTACTTTGTTCTTCTTGGTCTTCTTCAGGGAACCATACAAAGTAGTAATTCTACGAAGGAAAGCTGCACGGTTGCGTAAAGAAACGGGTGATAACGCTTTAAGATCTGTTTACGATGAGGAAGAGTTGGACGCGGCGAAGCTGCTCAAACAGGCTATCACGAGACCACTGCAAATGCTTCTACAATCCAACATTTTGTTGCTTATGGCCATTTACGGCTCTGTGATATACGGCTATTTGTACCTTGTATCAACTACTCTTACGACAATCTTTGAGGATCATTATCAGTTTTCGCAGGGCGCTGCGGGCCTTGCGTTCCTTGGGATAGGTAAGCAGGGACTCACGTCTAATCTTGAACTATTTGGCTTACAACCCATCAGGAGTCGGTATGATCTTGGGCGTTCTTGTATGTGGATTGACTTTGGATCCCTACCTTAAGAAGATGAGCGTTATGCACGGAGGAGAGATGAAGCCAGAATATCGACTTCCACCCATGTTTCTAGGTGGGCTACTTATACCTGCCGGTTTCTTCACATATGGCTGGACTCTGGAATATCACGTACACTGGATTGTGCCCATCCTCAGCACTGCACTCATTGGCTTCGGTCTTCTTGTTACAACTCTACCTTTATCGGCGTATCTAGTCGACGCATATACGGTTCATGCAGCATCAGGAATGGCGGTCGTGCTAGTACTAAGGTGCATTGCCGGTACTGTACTTCCACTGGCGGCAGCGCCTCTTTATGCAAACCTGGGCTTAGGATGGGGGAATTCAGTACTTGGATTTGTTGCCCTACTGTTTGTACCGGTGCCCCTATTGTTCATGAAGTATGGTGAGAACATACGGAAAAAGTCAAATTTTAAGATTGTGTCGTGATCATTCATCTCGACTATTTTGCTTTTTCGACATCAAATCTCCCTTCAGAAAAAGATGTCAATCTGGCAAGGGTGTTCGCTCCAAGGTCCAGTTCCAGTTGAAGATGATGGAAGCAGAAGAGTCAATAGCGACGATGTGACTTCATATGCCTCGTTACATAGACTTGACTTGATCTTACAATGAGCCAAATATCATGAAAATATATGGCCAAGAACGAAAATTGTGTGCTCTGCATTAAGCGTGTTCAAGACTGGTAAGTTTTTGACACAAGAGACGCAGCCGAAGTGTGTGTCCCGGTTGCTAAAACTGTGGTGGTTGGCACAAATCGTTGATGAGTGGGCAGTGGTGACATGTTGGGTTTGAATAGACCGCTGGGTCTTGAATGCAAGAAGTTCAACAGTCAGAGTGGCTCGAAATTCAGAAGTTTCCTTGTGTCTTTCCGTGGTCTATGAAGGGAGAGAATCATTACTCAAAAAAAATATCTTCATGTGGGCAAGCCACCAGTTCCGACCAAGCAAGCCTTCGATAAGTGTCCGACGGAACACAATTCTTCAAGTCAAGCCTTAGGTATCCATCCATCGTCAAACCCAAAGTATTTTCTCACTTTTGGCAAATATGGAGAATCCGGCGGGCAGAATTTGAAACGCTCCATCTGGTTGAGATTCTGCGCGGAAGCATTCAAATAGCGGTAGCACGCCGTATGTTCCTCGGCCCAGCTTTCTAGTCTTTCCCAACTGCGACACTGCCGATGTTGTCCTATGCCGCTCTCCGGTGTGTCATCGTTAGAAGTCCAGCGAGGGATGTCATCCGCATTGCACATAATGTCCATGCGAAGTTGGTCTAGACAGTGTGTGATGTGACCTACGTTATAGGTTTGCGGCATACCCGAATGCCACTCCACGACCGAGAGGTGTATGCTTTTCTGAGAACCGTGTTAGGACGAAGTCATTGGCAGGATCTTTGGTGAAGAGCTTACAAGGCAGTGCAAGTTGTGATAGCCATTCAGGACATATAGACCTTTGGAAGTATCCCAAGGAAATGGTTGGGAGGCAGGGAGGCCCTTCTTCCTGGTCCAGCTCTGGTCCAATGCAACGATGCCCTTGTCGTAGTTGATGGCGGCCCACAGCTCCTGAGCTCGTGTCAAGTTACTGCCAGAGTATTCTGTTGTGTGGATCCATGGGAGTGAGAGCTCCGGCACAAGGTTCGCTATTTGTATCAGCAGCTATTTCGCTCTCAGAGGAAATGAAAACTTGATCGCTTACCAAAATTGGAGGACTCTGCAGTGCTTCTATGATAAGAGAACAATAGTAAAATAGCAAAACAAATATTTAGACCTATCGAACCAAACAATGCGAGCATAGTCCATCTTCGCTTTGGAGCATGGAGCTGCTTGGACTGAGTAACGTCGTCCTCGGAAAAACTTGATCCAATATCCTCCTCGGATTTGAGCAGACTATAACTCTCCATGAAGATAGCCAAATTCAGCCAAGGAAATGAGCTTCAAAGATGTTACGAGGAGCAGAACTTGAATGGGTACTGGTAAGTCCTTCGCTCTGCGATCAAGATGGTCTCGCCTAAGTCTTCCCCGCGCGCGTCTCCGAATCAGCAGAGCAGCCGTCCTCAGGCGTTTCCAGGTCTACAAGATCACCGGATCGGCATACAAATCTCTCAGTTACACAACAGTAGGCACACAACAACCCCAGAGCGGCCCAGCAAGTGCGATGTCGATCGATGCATGGTGGCGTTATGCTCTCCAGTTGCCATGACCATGGTCCAGTTCCTGTCCCACACACTGCGTTTGGTACCCGACAACTACCGGCTCTAATACCTTCCTCATAGGGATGTGTGTGAATCCCACCGTGTAGGATCGGTCTTATTTCCTCTAACAGACTGCATATGCCGGCAAAGGACCATCTATGCGAGCTGATGGGTGGAGCATTATGCATTGACCAGAGACCTGCAGGATGACGTTAATGGCAAGGCAACCAATACATTTTCAGCAAGCGCTACCAGTGAGATCGGTGGGATCTCGGCTCTAAGCCTGGCATCTCGATGGCGCGCCTCTGAGGTAGAACCGATTGGCAGTCAGAGACAGCGCGTGAAGACCAGCATTGTTAGGAAATCATGGTCCACACAACGTCAACTGCCGACTCTTTCTGACAAAATGCGGAATTGCTCCGTGGTATACAGCAAGCAACTTAGGCTCAGACTAGCAATAGCACACATGATCTGTGGTAAATGGATAAGCACTAGTCAGCGGATGGCGAATCTCTATGGTACCTCGCTTCTCGAGATCGAGTATCAAGCTGTCGAAGTCCTCACTCTATGGGCGAGGACGATTACAGTTTACACTCTACGATTCACATAAATGATGTATTTTTCGTGAGATCTTATTCGACATAGCATTTCAATTGTCAGGTGGCATAAGTTCAATCAAATGCTCTCCACAAGCCATTCCTGCTAGAGTGGCACTGTTCGAGCTCGTAGAGTAAGCTCAAGACAGCCCTACGTGAATCCAATTCATCACAAGTTGTCATGGCAAACGCCCCCCACCATATCAAACAATACGGTCCTCCTGTGTCAGCTCATTCTTCACGTGGATTTCCCTTGCTCTCAACGTATCAATATGGCCCCCTTCAACGTCTACCATGGCGAAACTCTCGATACCAAGGCTATCTTTTGGTACCATCTTGACATGACTAGCGGTGCTTTGATCATCCGGCATCTCTTTGTATGGGCCATTCTGTAGGTTTCGTCCATTCGCACTCTGCTGTGAGCGGCGTGTGTTTTGGGAACGAAGTGATCTCAATGAGAGCGCACTGCGAACGCTGCTGATTACAGAGGCAAGAGATCGTTTGGCAAAGAGGACCGACAGTGAGGGGAGGCAGGCAGCGATAAGTGCGAGGCCGGCTTCTAGCAGAGCCCAATACATGGCGACAGTGATCGCGACTGGTAAAAAGTTAGAGCTAAGATTCCCATTGGAACAAGTTTGGGAGAAAACATACGATCTTCGTCAATTATGACCTTGTCGGCCTTGGTGAGAATTTGAACGTAGATGACAAGTCGGGTGATGGAGGCAGCAACCGCCCTTAAGTACCATTAGGATCGCTGATATGATAGGAGAGGTGTGACTCACGCTAATCAATTAGAAATATGCCCGAGACTGCAGCTTTCCGGGACTTTGACATGTGAAGGTTCCAAATCTGAGAGATGGTAGAGGGTAAGAAAAAGTCATATGAAATGCACCGGAAGTACTCGGATACGAACCATTGGAAAAGGCAGAACGAAAATCAGGACGTCCAGTATGAGGTCTGAACTGGCCATACCCAACTCCGCGGTAAAGGAGTATTTGCATGTCGTGGATATGGTTGCTAGAGATCCCCATGAATTGTTGACATTAGACCCACAATGGAAGATGAAGAGGCCGAGAAAAGCAATGAGCCATAGCGTGATTAGGATAACCACAGCATTTGTGACCAAGTTGAAGGTCCCGCTCTTCCCGACCACAAACAGTCTGCGGAGAAAATATGTAATGCTAAGCTTGACGAGACCATAGGCAATCAACATCATGATCTGGAAGGAGAATTCGATCTACCCTTATGTCAGCACTTTATGTCTTTGAGCGGTCAAAAAGGAAGCACCACGGATAAATTACCTGTTGAGTCTTCCTGACTGCAGGTTCGACATACGTCTCCAGTTCACTAGGCGAGAGTGCTGGAGGTGGAGGAGTCGGATAACCCATAACGCCATCTTTTGCACCTACAGACATTCATTAGCATTGTGTAGGTGGTATCTGAGATCGGAAGCTCCGAGCACCAGCAATCAAACAGGCCCCCATTCCAATAACCATCATCTATCGAACAGCAAACACATTAGGCCTATTAGAAGCAGACATTCGCCATAGCAGCCTCACCAGCGCACCGAGAATCAGCCAATCATCAACGGAAATCCTTGTGTTCTGTATTCTCCGAAGGTAGAATCTCGTAGCAACAATAATAGTAGCAACGGCGGGCAGTGCGGTACCAAGGGCGATAACTTCGGGAGCATTGACGTAGGAGAATGACAGTCCTGCAGTCGATCTCGTAGCCATGGCTGGCTGAGTCGAAGCCCCCAGCACAGCGATATTTCAAAGTCTGAGACTTAGGATGAGTAGCTAAGTTGAACAGCACATTGGACGTTGAATTATGGCAAGGCCTACAAATACCTACCAAATTCAAACCAAAGGTCATATAACTTTCAAAACAATCATGATAAACGGCAGAGATAATCTAATGGAGGGTGAGTGTTACGCGAAACTGGCACAGTGCTGAGGCACAGCAATCTTGCGACGGGCATACAGCACCAATGAAGGATGGTCGACAGGATGCTGCGTCATTCAAGGCTGAGAAGGGTTGCATATGTATTTCGCGCCGTTCGATCTACTGACAGGCACCCTCGGCCCGAGATAGGGAGACGGGAGACCGGGACTGTACAGAATTTTGCGGAACCATTGACGCCGACGCTAAACGGATAGCCCGCGCACTAAATTTTAGGTAGGCCAACCACCAAAGTCGAGTAAACGTATATATAATAAGTTATTCATATAGTAGGCCCGTATTAATATCTTAATCGGGTAGAATTAAAGCTAGGCTAGGGTTTAATTATAATATAGTATATAAACCGCCCGTCCCCCGCTTTAATAGAGGTATAATTATTATTATTATTTCTAAAATACCTTTAAAGAAACCCGGAAATAGTAGTAATAAAAACTCTTTATTAAAGAAGCCCCCTCCTAGGAAATAATACTTGTTTATATTATTTAAAGATATTATTATTAATAAGGCCGCTTTTATAACTTCTTTATTTATTTAATAAATAAAGTTATTTTAACCTCGTTTAAAATAAACTCCGAGTTATTTAAAAATTTATAATTTAACTCTAGCTCCTCCTAAAACCTTAATATATTTAAAATTTATTATTAAGAAACTAGGTAATAGCCCTAGGCGGCGAGTCGTTAATAAATAAAATAACTTCTAGTTTAAATTAAATTAATTTATACCTCTATTATTTTAAAGAGTTTTTATATCGGTAAGTCCGGAAAAATAGACTTATTTAATCGCTACTTAATCGGTGCAGAATGCGCATTCTGCAGCCTTGGCAAGTCTTGGCGCCAAGAATTTAAAATTAGAGTTAAGGTCTACGCGGGAGAGTTAAACTTAATCCTGAAAGTGGTTTTATAGCCCTATAGGGCAACGCTAGTAAAAATCTAGTTAAAAATTCGGAATCTAGGCTAAAAAAGATTTAGTAAAATTTTTATATCTTTATATAGGGGCCCTAGTCTAGATACTATAAAAAGTCAAAGTTCAAAAAAAAAAAAAAAAAAGTTGTAGAATAACTATAGATTGACTACTTAATCGGTATATAATACACTTAGAATACGGGACATGAGCAGATACGCATTTCTAGTATTTTACGTATTTTCGATATAAAATATATAGAAATCGGGGTTTCTAGAGTTACCGATATATAACTCCCTCTTTTATAATTTAAAAGAGTTTCGATAAATTTATAAACTAGGTTAAGAATTAAGCTAGGCGTACTTTTATTTTTATATTACTATTATTATCTAGGCGTAGTTTATTCCTATAAAGGAAATTATTTAATAAAGATAAAAATAAGAATAAAGATAAAGATAAAGAGCGAGAAATATTAATACTAGTATTACGAGTAATAATTAAATTTATTACTATTAAAGCCGCTAAAGCTCGTAAAGCCGTTAAAGTTACTATTATTAAAATTATTAAATTAACTATTACTAAAGTTATCTCTTTTTAGGTTATAATTAAAATTATTAATATTTTAATATTCCTAAATAGGAATAGGCCTATTAAATTTATTAAAAAACTTATAATATAAATAGTATCTTATAAATATATATTTTATTATATTAAATAAAAAAGCCGATTATCCTCTTTAATAAAATAAAGAACTATAATATTAATAATTTAAATTCATTCTTATTAAGGCGAGTCTTTAGAGAGTATTAAAAAAATACTTTTAAATATACTCTTAATTATAGATTACCTACTTTTCGAGTTTTTATAACGGTGATATTATTATATAAAAAGTTACCGGCGACGAGATAATATCCGTAGTTTATAAATAATAATAATAACTAGTATATTATCGAGGGTCAATTAGATATATTCTTTAAAAATAGTAAAAACAAATTTAAAGTAAAATTACTATTATATTAAACTCCGACTTCTATAGAGGAAGTATTTACTACTATATTTATTTCGTTATAACTAGTCGCCGTTACTCTTTTTATTACTAGTTCTAGTATTAGAGTTAGTATTAATAATTTTATTTCTACCTTATTTAGGGTAATTAAAGAGAATAATCCTATAAATTATTAATTTACTACTTTAGAGTAGTCGAATAATTTAAATCTTAATACTATTTTAATCTAGACTATTCTCGGCCGCTAGGTATATAATAAATATAAATACTACTAGGTTAATAAAAATAGAATATACTATATATTATTAAATAAAGATACTACGGTTTAGTAAAGAGTTATTAAACTAGATATTTTAAAATAATTAAATAAAGAGGAATCGCCGACGAGAATAATAAAGAAGTAGAAAAATAAAAAAAAATATAAAGAAAGAAATAAAAGACGAGAGTATAAAAATAAACCTATATCGTTTAAATTAATACCGCCGCCGCTAGTAAATTATATATATTCATTATTTATTTATATATATATACCTCTTCTTATTTAGCCGATAACTCCCCCTTTAATAAATATTCGAATCTTTATACTAGAAACTAAAATATAGACTAGAAGGGTTTTAAAAAAAGTAAAGGAGTCTTTTTATCGCTAGCCCTTTTATTCTATTATATACGATTTTATTATTTTACTTTATCGCGGTAGTAACCTAGTTAACGGCGATATAATTAAATAAATTAAATAAATTAAATTTAAATTATAATACCGCGATAAACCTAATTTAAAGAATATAAAGAATAAATTATTAAATAAAAATTATATTATAAAAGATATTTAAAAGTAAAAAAGTAACGAGTTAGAATATAAATAAAAAAACTAGAGATTATACCTAGAATAAAATACTCGTTTACTCGTTTTACTAGTTAATTTAAATATAAAAAAAGAGAATTTTAAATAGGAAATACTATTAACCCTAGGTATCTCTCGAATATTTCTATAAAAAACTCGCTAGCTTTAATTAATTATATTCTAGATATATTACCTAGTATTTTAACTAGGAGGCCTGTACTAGTAACTAAAGACTATATTATCGATTTAATTAAATATAACGACGACGACGACTAGGGCTACGGAGCGGACGAGGATTTTAATAATTTATATATTTTTATTAATAATTAAGCTATCGAGGGATAAATAAATAAAAATTATTTATTTCTACGAGTTATTTATAGATTTATATATATAAGTTATTTTCTTACTTTATATTACTATAGATATTATTATCCTCTTTTTCTTTCTTTTCCTAAATACTTATTTCACCTTTATAATAAATATTTAATTATTAGAAAATATTATTAAGATCCCTATAACTAGCTTATAATTTTATTACTAGATTTAGGAAATAGTTAAACTACCTCTTATTTATATATATTTAAATAATATTAAAGTATCGTTTTATCTAACTTTTTAAAACTAAAAACGATATTTTAATAAAATTATAATTAGGTAAATAAGGAGGGAGGTATTCGAGTAGAATATTAATATTAATATATAACCTAGCTAGAACTAGATTATAATAAATACTAGTATTATTATAAATTATTATTAAAAGTATATTATAGTCTTCGAAACGGCTATAGTAAAGAAGGATATTATATTTAATAAAATTATTAAATATCGCCGCCGTAATTAAGTTTTAATAGATAATCGAGTCGAGGTAATTATTAATAGTATATATAAATAAAAGACTCTACCTCCTACTCCTATATAGATATTAGATAATTAATAATATAATATTAATAAAGATTTAACTATATTTCCTATCGCCTATTAAAATTAACTATATCGACGTTATATATAAAAACTCGGAATATACTAGTATATTTATAAATAGTATTTTTATTTAGAAAAATTAATTTATTTATTTATTACCCCGCTAGTTTTACGAATTAAATAATTTTTAAAACTTAATTATATTTATAAATAACTTTATACTAGATCTTCCTACTTTAGCCTAGGTAGTAAAAATACTATTAAATAATACTTTTATTAACGATAATACTATACTCGTTTAATAAAAAATAAGTTATTTCGTTTAAATAAATCATTAGCCGTTTAGAAAAATAATATAGAAATTTATATTCTAAAAACTCGTTAATCTTCCTAAACCGCCCCTCTAGATTTTTACTCGGTATAAAAATAATATTATAAAGCCTTTATATCGTTATTATCCTCTATAATATATATATATTTATATTATAAAGGCCGGTAGTAATATTATCGATATTATATCTTAACTCGAATTTATATTAAATAAAATCGCGAATAAACTTTAAAATAATAACGATTATAACGACGGTAAAGCGGGAGTAGTAGTAAAATAAACCTATAATAAAATAAAGCCTTATAATATTTAAATAGTTTTAAATTTAACTATTTAGGATAGATCTATAATATATTTACGTCTATATCCTATTCCACTCGACTTTAGTAGTTGGCCTACCCAAAATTTAGTGCGCGGGCCATCCGTTTAGCGTCGGCGTCAATGGTTCCGCAAAATTCTGTAACTTAGAAACCACTAATGTGGCTCAGTACCCGCTAACCATGCAACCTGCACAGATAATTCCTCCATTCCGACCCTTCACACCCACACAAACAAACACACTCACACACAGAGGATTAAGTCCAAGGTTGTACTGCATGATGACGCGGAAATATGCATATTGACGTTACCAGACTTGCCGTCTCAGCCGCCGTCCAGTCTGCGCTTTCCGATTGCGACCATCATCTACACTCATCTAATCCAGAGTATCAGCATCGGCTCCTGCTATCTATTGCATGTCAAGCCAAGGGAACCATAGCTTTCATGACGTGTTATCTACGCGCATCCAATCGGAGGTGCAGGTGAAATCCTCATCCATGCGGCCTTGAGTCGAGGAGTTGGGGTAGTGCAAGACCGCCCAAGCACGTTATTTCGTCATGTTGATCCATGCCTACCTGCCTGCCATCTTCGGATAGTTGCCCATAGCAAGTAGAATTTTTGTTTGTTCATATTTATCGCTGACGTCTCTTCTCTGTTGTGCGTCAATAACAAAGGCGCTCCGATGAAATCCACAATTTCTCTACATATCTTCGTGTTCCATAACACATTCAGAATCTAAGAAGACTAATTTTTAAATCGCCACACGAATTGTTTTAGGTCTCTAGATAAGACGTTGCACAGCTCGGTCACCATGCTTGTCAAGATCCTTCTCACATCCGCCTTCTTCATTGCTGCTTTTACCCTCGCAGCACCCCTCCCCGGTATTTCATGCTATGATCAAATTACCTCTTCACACCGCACCTACTGACTCACACCTAGCTGTCAATGAAAAGAGTGACGCACCTGTTCCTGGAAGTATGCTCAAGCGCTTGCCAGCGGACGTCGACGCCCCAGTACCAGGCAGCATGCTCAAGCGGGTGCTAGAGGATGTTGAAGCTCCTGTACCAGGTAGTATGCTCAAGCGGGTGTTAGAGTATATTGAAGCTCCTGTACCAGGTAGCATGCTCAAGCGGGTGCTAGAGGATGTTGAAGCTCCTGTACCAGGGAGCATGCTCAAGCGCTTGTCAGGTCAGCCGAATGCTTAAGCTATATCTAGCCATGCCGGCCTTCTATGACCTATCATCTAGAGCTTAGTGGTATCAAAGGGTATGGTACGGGGTTAGGCCCTCGTTGTTCAAGGGCTTATGCTATTAGAAGGCAGTCATGATATGGAGCAAACTTCTGGCCTTGTATTTATAGACCGTCATCACTTTATTGAAACCAGATTATAGTAAAATGGCCCAGGAACAACTCCTGTTCTCAGTGTAGATTACTGAATAATTGCCGTCGGCTCATTCAACGAATACGAACGCAAGGTAGGGAGCCGCGTCCTGTGAAGTCAACCCCACTCACTTGCCCCACATACTCACCACCTTCTACAAATCATCAACTTGACTTCATGTGATCATTCCTTAGTACATCCATACAGCTATCTCACCCAAGGGCCTCTATCCGTGTGTCCAGAAAAGCCACAGCTTCTGAGCGGGCGTTGAAATCCGATCGTGTTTTATTTGATGCCAACGATTACCACCTGGCATCAGTCAAAAAAGGTTTTTTGAAAAACGCGAGAGTCTCAGTACGTTTACTGATAACCGCATATTAGCATGATCTACATTAGCATCGTTGTTGCCCTGGCTGTGATCCTTATTTACCGCCCGGTGTTCCACGCCATCGCCGGCCATGCAGCCTATTCAAAAGCTGCACGAGAGCACAAATGCGAGCGGCCTAAGAAGTATCTCCACCGAATACCGCTCCTCGGCATAGATCTAGTCAATAACATAAATAGTGCAATGGCACAAGGCAACTTGGTGGAAGTGATGGGCCGGAACTTTGCGGCATACGGCAAGACATTCGAAGCAACCCTCATGGGTACTACCGTGATCTACACAATGGATCCGCAAAATATACAAACGGTGACAGCATTGGAGTTCGACAAATTTGGTGTCGAGCCCTTGCGGAAAGCGGCCAGCTCGAAATGGATGGGCAACGGCATCTTCGTTACCGATGGCCCTGTCTGGGATCATGCGAGACGGACCTTGAAGCCAGTCTTTCAACGCGCTCAGATAGGCAACCTCGCGCCTTTTGAAAAGCATGTCTCGCGCATGCTCAAGCTGATACCACGAGATGGATCTATGGTGGATTTGCAGACCTTATTTCATCGACTGGTATGTAACGTAATCAAGTTTTGAAAACGAAAGAGGCTTTGGACTCAAAGAATGTTGACATTAGAAATCCTAGTTTATAGACTCTTCGACGGAATACCTCTTCGGACAATCAACCAATTCACTAGCCTCCGCATCTCCTTCTCTCGAAACGGAAGGTTTAATCAAATCGTTTGATGAGGCTCTCCGTGGCGTGAGTCGCCGCCAGCTCCTGGGCTTCGCCATAAATTTCCTGGGCAGAGACCGAGACTGGGAGGCTGCAGTGGCCGATACTCACCAACGCATCGACAGATACATAGACGCGGCTTTGCGTAGACGGCAGGACACTATGGAAAACCAACCCTCGGACTCTACAGCACCTCCATCATATGCATTCATCGATCAGCTTGTTTACGAAACGCAAGACCGCCAATTCTTGCGAGACCAACTTCTCAACGTATTCTTCCCTGCGCGTGACTCGTCGGCCATCGGCGCCAGCTGTGTATTTTTTGTCCTTGCCCGCAATCCTGAGGCTTGGAAAAAGCTACGGAAGGACGTTGTGAAGATCGACCAACCCATAACGTTTGAATTGCTCAAGTCAATGAAATATCTGACGTGGGTGCTGAACGAATGCAAGTTCAATATGAAGAAGAGAAATCCTTCTGTGAATTATACTGACTAATAAAGTGCAGGTCTTCGCCTCCTATCACCTACAAATAAGTCCATCCGCACCTGCCTCTCAGACTGCGTTCTTGCACGGGGTGGGGGCTCTAAAGGTGACTCCCCAGTCTTCGTGCGTAAAGGTACCCAGATCGATATGGACTTCGGCTTGATGCAAAGGGATGAGGACTTATGGGGCCCTGACGCTGACATGTTTCGGCCTGAGCGGTGGGAGGACCTCAAGCCCATGTGGAAATATATCCCTTTTCTTGGTGGGCCTCGCATATGTCCAGCACAGCAAATGGTCCTCACACAATATGGCTATCTTTTAGTCAGATTCATTCAAGAATTTGAAGGCATAGAGAATCGGGATGAAGAGATCAAGTTCGTGGAGGAGCACAGGATGACGAAACAAAGCCGCAATGGGGTCAAGGTTGCGTTTTCGGCAGTCAGCGTTTGAAAGACGAGGCGAGCTTGCGTTTTCTGGGGGTATACTGCTATAGTAACGGAGGCGAGTAGTACTTTCCCAATTTTGGACTGAGCTTGTTGCAAGCGTAGACTCACAAAGTCTAAGATAAGTTGAATAATTTGTTGGTTTGAGTTTAAGGTTCAAAGACGTTCCCTCCATGTAACAACGAGTAGGGAATGAAACATCTTAAGTTAAAGATGAAAGACATCGACCCATACATTGTTTATTCCATGCAAGCAAGTCTGAGGCTAATCTAATCACTGGTCAGTCCGCGGCGAGAGTCCGTGACCGTATGGTACTGCTTCTGATGAAGCGTAAAGTACGGTGCCAACTCTGTTTGATAGAGAAATCACCCCGTTTGGAGTAGGAATTGAAGGGGCTGAAGCAAAACAAAACTAAAGGTATACTTAGTCCCTCAGTATCTCACAGACATTAGATGATTGTTCAAAGCACCAATTGCACTATCTCAGTACGCAGTTCACTTTTGACGCTTTGTGATCGAGCACCAATTCCGCCTCCCTTTACTCCATTCACCGGTCCTAGCTTCACCCGAATCCGTTTTATTTCTACCTCGCCGTTGACTTTGGCCCTATGATCCGCTATTAGATCCCTTTCAAATTGGAAGCTACTCTTATAATTCATCTGACCTCAACGCCCCGGGCCCGTTTCTTATTCTGTATTTCGCCTCTTTATGAAGTCGGCCATAATTAATATCAATCCTTCTCCGACAAGCCAACTAAAGCAAGCCAAGTATGACTTTAGTTGGGATTACGGTCGTTCGAACGTATATGCTATCTTTTCACGCCGACGTTTCTGGAAATGTATCCTGTTGAGGTTTGCGTAAATTCTGTATTCAACCGGCTCAAGAAGTTGGAATCATTTTAATTTTGAGAAAAATTTCTGGCATAGCCCTCTAAACCACTTAGAAGGAGTGGCCCACTCTTTCAGAAGGGATTACGTGATCATGTCTAGAGAGGTATATTTAGCGTTCTCTATTAGCGTGAAGACCCAAGGTAGGAAAGGTCGGAAGGAAAGTAGTAGCAGGCTGGGACTCTTATGTACCTAAACCTGGGCAGATGCCTGCAGGCTGCGTGGTGGCGCAGTAGGCTATCCACCACTCCTTCTCCCTGTTGCATATAGTAACCCTAAAGTGAACACGAAGTTCGAAACCGATTAAATCTTCGCCACGGCTTCGGCATTGCCAACACTCTGCCTGCCAAGCAGACATAGTGACAGGTAACGCCCTCGTACTTTCGGCTCTCGCAAAATCCAAGACAAGACTTTTCAATTTGCCTCCAGCGATATCACGCTCAAGACCAACGTGCTCGCCACTTCTAATGAATTGCACGTCCAATGCGTCTATCATGGCGTTACGAAGTCTACCTTTACACCAGAAAAATATTATCTGACCACAGCTCAGCACGGAGGAGTGCTAATTGGTCCTGGCATGGAGCCCGTCGTAGATGGCGACAGTGTCCACGAGTCGTGTCAACAAGTGCGCAATTGCTGCCGAGAGACTAGAGAGTTGTGAGAATGGCTCACAACAGGAGAAAAACTTGGTTCAAAATACATTCTTGCGGAACATGACGCTACTGTCCTCGCGGTATTCTCTTCAGCTCCTTTTCCCTTGCTACATTCGTGATGATCTCCGCTTCCTCAATCTGTTCCGTATTAGTCTCGTCTTCTTACCTATCGCCTTCACGTCCCTCCGACGCCTTTCGCTGATCTTGAGCCCTCAAATATATTAGCTACAACTCATGAGAATACTAATGAGCAGTCGTACCCGATATCCTGTAGATATATGGTTCATTCAGTGTTTTAGTTTCGGCTTATTGGAAAACATTGATGGCTTAATAACGCTTCTCACATTTCATGCCATGAAATACCAGCTGGGTAAAAGGGTCTAGCTTCAATTGAATCTAGAGGAGCGCCATAGGCTCGACGAGGTTCTCTCGGTGGGTGTTTTGAGCGACAGGCCCGGCAATGCTCTCCCTATGTTTGTCGTGCACTTCCAAGAGCGGAATACTGTGTTTGACGATGTCGGATAGTGGAATCATCTCTGACTGACCATGGGAGTATTTCTAGCAGAATTGCGGAGGAGTAATTGGGACATTCTCACTCAATCATTTCGTGAAGTGTGTGATTGTCAAGTTTAAGTATATTGGTAATGTAGAAGTTTTTGATTGTTTCCCAGGATCGGAATGCCCCGCTAGTCTGAAATTGAGATCGAGGTATAGGAGACGTTATCAGGGTCTCCCTCGGTGTTGCCGAAGAAGGAGGCAATGGCCAAGCTATACACATTCCGCAAACATCCGTAGAAACAGATTCGGGAGCGCGATCCAACATCATCCGTAGCTTGAGATAAGCCGAGTCCAAGATCGACGTAGTCTGTAAAAATCGAAGACCCGACATCACAACGACTGCTGGCGCTTAGATCATCTTGTCCTGCGCAAGGCAGCCAAGCGCTGCTAACAAACACGATCGCCCTGGCTTGTCGACTGTGTGGAGAGGTTTGCTGCTGCATGGTCACTCATAAGAACGCTATTACCAAGGTAGCTATCGGACATAGGCTTGACACATCTCGGCAAGGTTTTGCATTTCCAACATGCGATGAAGTCCGCGTCCTCACAATTTAGAATGGTCTAGGAGACTCGCCAGCCCAGCACCCGAAACATTCCTCGCAGAAAATGGCAGCAGTCTCCCGACCGGTGAACACGGTAAATTCGTTTCGGTATATTTATTGACTTCGAACACCTCATGCAGTCTCCAATTGGCGCTCCAGTAAGCCATCTGAACGAATTGGTTGACTGCAAAATACTGCACATACACCAATAGGACCTGGAAGTATGCCTGCCAAGTGATAGTCGCCCATGCTTGGGACACAGTCAATCCTGGCCGTCGAATCTTCGACCGCTCGTCATACGGTTGGGTCTTGCTGACGCCGCGGTTGAAAGGGACAATGGCCAGATCTTCATCGGAGAGCATCGATGCATGGACTCTTCGTAAGATCATTGTCGCTGGGACAGAAATAAATGCCACTAGACCAACATATAGTAAAAACACTGCAGCAAATTCTAGGATTTTCTTTTGCTGGCCGCCTTCGTCCAGAGTGTTCCAGGAATCCATATCAAAGGCGTACTTCTTGAGTTCAAACCAGCGGCTGAGCGCTAAGGGACCGCTCATACTCAATTGCTCCGCGATGGCCCATGAAGCTGTGATTGGCCAAAGCTCGATCAAGACCGCTTCGCCTTTGGGGAAATGGGCGTAAATCTTCTTGTTCGATGGCTTCGTGATACAGTAATGCGTCCACACTGCAAAACCGCTTCCGAAGATCGTTGCGAGGACAATAGACGTGCTACCATATCCGAGTCTCAGCTCACTGGGCTGGCCTGAAAGGAAGAAGTCAATGGCAACTGCAAGATACCATTGGGCCACGGCCATGATAAGGTACGAGCTGAAACCTCGAAAGCAGGCTAGACTCGTGATACGGGTCCACATATTCTTGACCACCACTTTGGTTGGTGGAGGTTTGGGCGCCTCCATAGTCCCTCGTCGCTGAAGCGTCTCTCGGACTTCGCTCACAGATACTCGCTGTAATTTTGGTGCTACTGCTGACTTGAATGCTCTGGTGACCCGCAAAGCTTTGACAAGTCTATGAAGTTGGGCACGCTGGGAGTCTGGATGCATTTGTGCGTTGGCTGCAGCGATTGTCCTGATCCGAGTGGATGCAACGATAACGACGGTTGAGACGACCTGGAAAACATACCAGATCTATTTAATTAAGTCAGAGCCGTGAAAGCACCGATATCAAAGGTTATGCTTACCACAAATGATAATATATACTTCGCTGTCGCCAAGCCAAGAAAAATGAAGATGATCCAGACAGGTAAAGCGTCCTTGGAGTCCTGGCTTAGGCCACTTCTCGTACTTTTCCTTTGCGTCTGAAGTAGGGAGTCACCAACTGGCCGATATGTCTTTGGTAATGGGGGCTCGCCAATTGACGTCAATCCATGTGACGTGCAGTAGACGAGCAGATATTCCAGGGCCAATTGAGCTGTGGACATGGTGGGCAGTCGATTTCCGTTGCGGGAGCAGAGGCTCAAGGTCTATATATTTAGCGAACCAGTCGAGACAGTACCTTGACCTTTTTTTGGAGACACTCAAGCTGGCGTTCGACGATAGGGTTATCAAAATCTGAGCTTCACAGATGAAGGCCAACAGTGATTTGTATGTTCAAGATGGGGAAAGTCGGTCTTTTACACAGGTCAAAAAAACGCTGAAGCGCCAAGAAGACAGAAAATGAAAATTAGAATACGTTGCCTTGTGAAGAAGATTTAAGGTGAAGATTGGAGGCGGAGTTCTTCAGCTTTCAGCCCCAGTCTCGGCTATGTGTTGCTTAGCCGTTGCCAAGCGTCCGGTCAGCTTGGCGCCAAGGGCAGCTAAGTAGAAATCTATCACGGCTTCAATTCTTCCTCTCCATGTTCTATACATCAATTGAGAGGAAGTCCCCTGGATAGCATGATTCAAATGACGCTTTCGAGATCCAAAATCTGTCTATTGTGCCCTTGCGCGTCCCATTTAGCGGACTTGATCCACCTGTCCGGCCGGACATGACTTCGCCTCGATCCAACCAGTCAGAAAACTCGTCGCGTTGGGGTTTGGCTCAACGCTCAATTGAGCTTTTACCGATGCATATGTCCAGACATGCAGGGACTGCTCTACTGGTTTGTATTGTATTACCTTTTGATCATCGTTGGTGGACAAGCCGCGAATCACATTGCCGCGACTGTTGAATGACGACTTATAGATCCAACTTAGCGTTTGCTTCGTCAATTCATTTCCAGAGTCGCTGTAAAATGGATCGACTCGATGAATATTGCGCTTTCAATGTCTAATATAATTCCTGTTGGAGAATCCTGGTTGTCTTTTTGAGCTAGCTGCTGACAGATTTTCTGCACGCACGGGATCCAAATAGCATGGCATACCTTCGTTGCTTCCATCTCATCATACCATTCTCACCATTATTCCTCTATGTTGTCCTTCACTTTGTTGCGATTTGTCGTCTCCATAGATTTTACGTGGCGTTCTTTGTTGCTCCTCGCTGCTGGTGCGGCTGCGGCTTCCACTCCTCCAGCAGTCATCCCAGCAGGTCCTCCACCACCAGTTGCCCCTATATATGTCCCTCCGCCTGCAGTAGCAGGAGCATTTCCCCAATCGATCCTCCCCAAGCGCTTCGGTATCAAGCAGATCTCATCGACACATGTGACGAGTCCGGTCTCCCAGTCCCACCAGCCATCGGATCAAGAGGCACCTGCCCAAATGGACGTGGTACTCAGCACCACGTCAAAGCTTGTGGGCATGTTCAAAGGGCGCCTGACCCCAACCACGCTGATCCTCACCACACCGTCTGTACGCGATATATGGCATTACAGCCGTATTGATGCTAATACAAACCTGGCACAGCACAGTCTATGGCGTCAGCGTCTGACTAAAGCTCACGTGTCCGTCTGCCGCCTCTGCGAGGCCGAGCAAGGAGCCCATCATCCCGAAGGTCTCGATGGCTGCAATTGCTATAGGACCAGGTATCAATAGCGCTGGCCTTGCCACCTCTTTAATGACCGATATCATCGCCACGTCGTGGTAGATATCCACGGTCTAAGCACCAAGAGCGACAGACTAAGGAAATTTAGTAGATACATGGTCACCGAGCCACGGCCGCCACAGGTAGTGGGTCAGAATGTGATGTGTCCTTGTGAGAGGGGCCCTGTGCGGAATTCGTTGGGGTCGCATGCGCCGCTATTTGATATACCGCAGCCTGGATTTCCGGGGATTGATGAGGTTCAAGTTATTAACATACTGAGTACGATCGTGTGGCCAGAACCTGTGAGACAATGTCTTGTTTGCCGTAAATAGATTGTGCGGCCTAATCATCTGAGGCGGTCGAGACGGGTGAGAGATCATAGATTGGGGTTGTAGTCGAGTGCTTGGTGACAAGAGAGAAGAGATCAGGCAGTATACTAAGTGGGGTAAGGACTCACAAACGGTAAATCTGATAAGTGAGTAGGAAAGAATTCTTTCGCTTCCTGAGCATTTCTTTTTTATCTTAAATTTTAACTTTAGCGAGGTGTGTCTTCGTTCAATTCTCAACGCATGTATTCCCAAGAATCGCCTTTAGAAAGTTTTTATCGAGACACTAAGAAGCACACTTCCTCCAAACACTATTACCTTCATGTCATATGCTCCCATGAAGCGCTTCAAGGCTACGTAAGTGTCCAGGAATGAACAAGTTTAAGCATGTGATCGAAGCGGCACTATCTTTCGCCCATGACGCGCTGATATCGAGAGATTAAACAACAACACGAATACTACATTCTCACAACTCAATCCACTCAGTCCAGAAAATCGAATGGGTAACATGACTTCATTGATCACATCTCCTACACCAGGATGTCCATCCCCAGCCTTCTACCCTTCCCCAACCCGCCCTCTTCTCACTCTCACTCTCTCACCCTCTCACCCTCTAAGCGCAAACCGAAAACAAACCCCCCAGGCTACCACCCACCCAAACACCAAAGTCCACTCTGCCACCATCCGCTTCCCACTCGCTCCTTTACTCGCCACCTCCACCGCCGTCGTAGCCGCTTCACTCCGCCCCTCACTCCCAGTCCCCGTCACCCCAACATCTACGAAGGACGGACTCGGGTTCGCTGGCACAGTCGGGGCAGTTATGTTCTCCAAGCGCGGCTGGGGCATGGTGTTGACGCCTGTGTACCTTGGCAGCGAAGGGTTGGTTGGGTAGGGAGGTATAGTGACGATTGTGTTTAGGGAGGGGAAGGCAGCTGTGATGGCTGCTTCAAAGAGAGGAGCGGTGCCGGTAGAGAGGGGTGGAGGGATGGAAGCGGTATGTGGAGGTGGTGAGATAAAAGGGACTGATTTCGCTGGCAGTGGTGGAGGAAATGGAGGCGCTGAGATAATTTTGGGGGCTACGGCGATTGGTGATGGTACTGGAGCCGGCACGACCTTTGGCCCTGGAGCAGGTGCAGGTGTGATCATATTCGGTGCTGCTGCTGGTCCAGGCGCTTGGATCTGGCCATCGCCTATCTCGCCGACCATTTGAGCGAGCGTGGTGGTCGTGAGTGGCATCAAGAGTATGAGAAGGGTGGTTGGTGTGTACATGCTGCCGCGAGTCGTTGAAGAGTGAGTGTTGGATTTGTCTTTCCGTGCTCGTGAGTACTGTTTTTCTGTGTAGTGGTCGGGCTATGTGTGGGTTCGTTCGTAAAGGTGATCTAGAGGGAGTGTCTTGTGCTGGTGCACTCAGGTAAAGAATTTTACGCGGTGCTGAAGGCGATGGGTGGAGAGCGACGACCGAGTTACGTGAGTAGTGAGTGAGACGTAGGTGCTTTAGTGGTCAGTGCTATCAAAGGTTAGTGGTCATAATGCAATCGATACTGTTATAAAGAAGGAACGAATTAGATTCCAACTTATCAAGGTACTTCCCGCCTCCAAGGGCGGAGGAATGTGCGAGACCTCAGCCCTTGCGTCGGTTGAAACCTGAGTTGCATTCTTAGATATCTAGATCTTAGGGAAGGGGAGGCATGTCTTGCTAGAACTTTGAGGTACTACGTGCAGAAACAGGGAGAAGGAGAAATGATACTTACAGTAGCTATAGTGGTTCGACGCGAAGGCGTGGACGGTGAAGGTTCACTTAGTGACAATGCGCGCATGATGGAAACAGTGTGCACTGTTTATAGGTGAAAGTCTTGCGAATGGTCTGCAAGCATCAATGACAGCGGTCTATAGTATCAAGTGTACACAAAAATTGCAAGCCTCAACGAGAGAAGATCCCCGAACAATTACCAAATACCCTAGCTATGACTTGTCAATTCGATACAACCCCCAGCAACAATGGCTTCCATCTACTGAGTCGCGTGCGTCCCATTCATACCACTAGAACCGTCATCGACGTACTTCTCATTGGTTCGGATCATAGGACTCCTGCTCGTCTTCCCAAAGTACGTGCTGTAGTCGAGTTCAGCATCGTAGTGCTTGCCAACGCCACGTACGCGCTCCCAGAGAGACAAGTGCTCAGGGTGGACAGCGACACCGTGGTAATCGCTTTCACGGCCTGCGCGCATATATTGCCAGCGGCGCTCTTGCTCCTTGAGATCGAGACCAGTGCTGTCTGGTAGGAAGAGTAGGGTCAGAAGCATGCCGGCAAGGCCGAACCATGGCACGACGTAGAATTTCATTTGCGTGGTGATGTAGTTGTACAAGACCGCGGCCTTCAATGCACCGAGTTTGCCGCAGGCCGCGGAGAAACCGTGGGCAGTGGCACGCATGGGGGTGGGTTACACTTCGGCTGCGACGAGGAAGGTGACGGCGTTGGGGCCGAATTGATTGAAGAACGAAGAGAGGAAGTATATGGCTTGGAATTCGCCGATGTGCTTGGCGGAGGTGTAGTATTTGAAGTGGAAGCCGGGAACGGCGAAGAGGATGAGGTCCATCAGGAAGCCGACCATTTGCATGTTTTTGCGGCCGTAGAGCTTGTTGTCAATGAGGAAGGCTGGAAGAGATTATTCGTTAGTGGGCGGTCGCGGAAAGAGAGATTGGAACATGAGAGGAGGCTTACAGGCAAGATAGTATCCGGCTAGTGAGAAACCAACATTGATCAAGTTATAGAGCCAACCGGGCATAATAGACTTGCTATTGTTGGTGATGACGGTGATGAATTCGCTCTGGAAAAGCTTGTTTCCATCCATAGCTGTCGTTGGGCTTGATAAGATAGTCGAAGATCTGCTTCTCCTTGTCGGTCATGTTGTGAATAGGATCGTGAGTACCGCTCATGTCAGGCCCATGAGGGGCAGCGGGTCCGTAATCCTGTACGTGGGCCATGTCGAGTGTCTGTAGGCACATCCTGCGCTGGCTTGTGTCGAGCCAAGGTTGAGGCGCTGTGCGATATATACAGCCAAGTGTGTTAAGGAGCTGGGCGATCGAGGTTGATATGTAGGGTATCTGGATTTGGACCGAATCGAGGTCCGGGTACTTGCGCCGAGTAGGCCTCCTAGTCCTCCTAGTCCTCCTAGTGTTGGATGAAGGAGAGTGGGATTGAACAGTCCCGTCGGGTCGAAGTTGCCTCGTGGGGTGGATATATGTTGGATATGGATGGTATAGGATGACGTCCAGTGGTCGGTGCAGTCGTAGCTCTCCCGTGCTTGCTCGCTAAGGTGAGTGAGCGATTATGCCCGTTCCGTTGGGCAAGTATCAGATATTGGGCGATTGATGGCTCTTAGCTAGATGCGCAGGATTTTCTCCTCGAATCAGATGTCCAACGACACAATCTCTGTCTGCCAGTCACTGGCAGTGTTCAAACGACGCACGTGGGCTCAGTCCGTATAGTATTACAGGTGCCTCCGACTCTCGCCTGACGGGTCGCCTCGGCTGTTGCGTATGCGCAGCCCGAGAGTGCTTCTCGACGCTGATGATAATGCTGATACGAAGTACTGATGGGAGATTGGAGGTAATTCTGTAGGCGTTGGAGAGGGAGACATGGAGGGGCTTCGTAGCGTGTGAGGGTCGACGTTTTGGTAGCGAGTAATGGCAACCTCTCAAAGGCCGGGAATAAAGAATGCTTGTCATGATGAACTTGGAATCTTTCTAATTCGACGCCGAATGCTTAATCTGCTTCTCTACCGAACTTTCCGCAGCTAAAAGTGACTTTGGGGGTGGAGGGGCGAGTTTCATGTCTTCTCAAGACGCGGATATTTCGTGTGCACGTGAAAAGGCGTCCGGTTTGAGGTAGTCTGGAACGCCGTTTTACGATGGCCTTTCACACTTGCTAAACGATCAATACCTCACGCTAAGGTACTGATCGGTAATTTTCAAACCATTCGAGAGCGCTGCCAAGACTGCTGCCTAACTCGCTGAGTTGAGAAGGACCCTTCAAGATTGCTTCAGAACCTGGAACTTAAAGTAATTGGGGAAAATGAGGAAGTCAAGAGAGTAAAAATGCCAAAAGAAAATTTCCCCCCAACAGGCTGTGACATTGTTAGAATTAACATAGTAATGAAACGCTTGCAGACTCACGAATCGAACCCTGGTCTCCTGCGCAGAGTCGAGTGACAAGCAGAAAGCATGACCACTAGACCATTGAGGATCAAACCAAATCTGTATAAGGCGTTTTACTATATTGAATATATAATCACTTTTTAAGTTGGAGCCTGTAAAACCATTGGAAAAGTATTATCAAAATAGGACATTGGGCTTTAAACAACCATTCATCTTCATCTTGACGACTCGCTTAAGTTAGCATTCACTATGTCTATGAGCCCCACGCTGCTATCCTTAAGCCTTTTCTAAAGAACCTCGAGAGTGGGACCGCGGCACGGACGGGAGTATTCTAACCGATTTTCTTGGTGCCGAGAAGTAATTTTGTATGAGGAACTTGTTCGTCAAATTTACGAAGATTCCGAGTTTTCTAACCACCACAACGCTCAAATTACTTAATAGCGACTTCAAAATATTGCCTACACTTTGATCTGTTTTCGAGATAGGCCAAGAAAACCCGGTCAGTATACCGCGGTCTTAGAACGCGGGCGCAAGATAGGATAGTCGCCATCCGCCAATACACACCTCCACGATATATTAGTAGCTTTCTAAGGTCTAATGGAACAGCTTCCTACCCTAGACGAGGTAATCTGAATATGAACTACGTCGCCTACGAGCGCGCAAAGCTAAAGTTACACTATAAAGGGTAAAAGATTACTCCCAGCGAAAATTAAAGATATATTAAATATCTAAATATTATCGTTAATATTATATACTATAGAGATTAAACTAATACACTAAATATTAAAATAATTAAATTACATATATATCGCTAATAAAGTAAAGTATAGAATTAATAATTTAAAAATAAAATAAATATTATAATAATACTAATTCTTTTAAAATATAAATAAATAATTTATTTAAAAATAAAATAAACTATTTTATTTACTTTAATAATTATAAGATTAAAAAAAGAATTTAAAAAAAGAAAAGAGAGATTTATTTAAATTATAATATATTAACTCTAGTTTTATTTACGGAATATATATATAATATTTATAACCTCGAAGAAAAGAGATTAATAATACGACCGAGGTTATTATAAATTAATAAAAGTCTAAATATAGTATCATAATCGATAGTAATATATAGGAGTTTATATATATAAAAAATAATAGGATATTATAGAAAAAGAAAAAGTAGAAAATTAATAAAGATTTTATACCTACGTTAAGATTATTACCCGTATATATTTACTCCTATAACTAGAGCTCTTTCTAAATAATAAAGTAGATTAATTTACTCCGCTACCGATATCGTTAAAGTTTCATTAATAATAAAAGTTTATAATTTTTAATAATAATTATAATATTCTTTCTCTTATTTTTCTCTTTAGATTTTAAGATTTTTATCGAATATTTAATATAATTTATAATTATTTAACCACGCCGGTATATAAAATATACGCGATAGATTATTAATTTTAAGTTATAATTTATTTCCCTCTCTTTTTCTTATTAAGTTTAGAGATTTTTTATTAATATATTATTACTATAAAATTAAGAGATTAATAGAATTAGATAAAAAGCGTAGGCGTTATATATATACCCTATTTAATTTACATTCTCCTATATTATATTTTTTATTTGAAAATAATAAAGTATTAAATTAATATATATTAATTTCGAGGGCGAAACCTCTAAAAAAAGAGGTAATTATTATATTATATTAAAACTAACTTTATAATAATTATTAAATATAGTATATAAATTCTATAAAAAGAGTATATAATATAGTTATACTATTTATATTATAATATTATATTATAATTTCCGGTACTTTAGAGTTTTTTTTAGAAATAAGAGATTTAGAGCCTTTACTCTAACTCTTTAGAGATTAATTCTATTATTTAAATTTAGAGATTATTTTCCTATTAAGGCTTTATATTTATTTTTATATTATTATAAATACTTTTAATATTATAATTTAATATTTATATTTCTTTTTCTTTTCTAGTATAATAAATATAACTTTATATAGTCTCCCTTTAATGACTCGGTAGGTAGTTATTCTAGTTAACGGATCTAGGGCGGTAAAATATTAATATTTATCCTTATCGATAATATACTCCTAGACTTTCTTAATTTTTAGAACGATAGTAATATCGATTTTCTACGACTTCTAGTTACTTTCACCTTTTAATTTAAAGATCTTTATATTACCGTTACCTCCTATTATACCTAAGAGTGATATAGATAAGGAGTAGTTAATATTAGAGACTTTAAGGATTTTATTCCTAAAGTAGTAGTGTAAAAAGCGTAAAATACCGCTATTTCTTTAACGGCTCTCTGGCTCGCCCTATACATGCGCTGAATAAACTACGAAGTAGATACGTTATGTACCGGGTTTATAACCCGTTAGCTACGCCCATAGGGATGGTTCTTTCATGTATTGATATAGTTCATTAAGGAGTAGTAACTATGGCAGTTGCCAGCTATGTATTATCTCAAGCGGCTTGCCCTAGCCCTAAGCCAAGAACTGCTTAGTAAGCCAGGCTGAACAGGGAATGGTAGTTGCAATCCAACGGTGGTGACTATGTGGGGCAAGTGAGTGTGGTTGACTTCACAGGACGCGGATATCTTGTGTGCAGGTGAGAACGTGCCCGATTCGCGATGGCCCCGAACGCTGTTTCACGAGGCTTTATCACTATCTATTCTTAGCATCTGAAACGCAGCATCAATCTAACGGTAATTTTCAGTACGATACGATGGCTGCCTAGACTGCTGCCTAGTACCTCCTGAATTAGGCCGTACAGCCAACTGGTATAGCGTCTTGGCATTACGCCTCATCAATAAATATTCTTAATAATATATAAGAGACTTAATTTACGGCGTGGTTTAATGGAAGATATCAGGCAAATATAGATCGACAAGTCAATACATGAAGGAAAAGCGGAGCATATAGTAGTATTCTAAAGCTCGTTATGGTATATTCTGACTATGATCACATGCCGCTGTTGGGGCAATTTATCGACGCTGGCATTCTCGATGTGGTACATGATCGTTGGCCTCCCGAATTTAACTTCAATCTGACATAAGTAGGGCTCACTTCGCCTCTACGAATGGCTAACATGGTTGAAACCTTTCGCGTACGTGCACACAGCGATTCTCAACTTGATGCGATCGGCAATCGTCATAAGGATAAGACGTAAGTCCAGATGTCTCAAATTGCAATGTCTTTGGAGTTGTCTATCGTTTTGGTGCATTCTGCTCGCGAGAGATGGAAGCAACAGACAACCCATGATGATAGACACACTAAGAATACCCTTGGGAGAGACTTTGTTATATTCCGAGTCTAAATAATTGCTAGGCATATTGTTGTCTCATCATCAACGCTTCACATATGAGCCACTGTCGAAGAGAGAAATCCGTATCATCGACCTACATCCCGGAAATTTGTGTACAACCATCAACTGTACCCTCTTGAATACTCATGTAGAGCAGGAAACTCGACAACCGCAGCTCACAAGCAAGCAAGGGTACGGAGCACTGTCATACACTTGGGGATCCGCAACTCACACCGCCCCGATCCTTTGCAATGGCCAGATTCTCGAGGTCACCCAAAATTTACACGAAGCTCTTCTTTATCTACGACATAGAGGAATACGACGTCTCTGGATAGATGCGATCTGCATTGATCAGACCAATGTTTTAGAGCGAGCCGAACAAGTCCTGCTTATGAATGTCATTTATCAGGAAGCAAACCGGCTCATAGTGTGGCTAGGAGCTAGCAATGGAGCAAGTGATAAAGCCTTTCATTTCCTCCATCGTCTCGGCATGTCGGCTATGTCTCTAACACGCGACTGGCTTAAGCTGCAAAAATATACTGACCTACATGAAGAAGACTTGACGGCTCTTTATCATTTGCTACAGCGGCCTTGGTTTTCCCGTACATGGATTATCCAGGAGGTGGTCTTTGCCAAGACTGCTTCCACTATCATATACTGCGGCAAGTCAGCAAGTCGTTGGACTGTATTCACAGATGCTATAGATGCCATTGAGCAACTGGGTGTTCTTCAACGATTGCCTACAGGGGGTGGGGATTACTCCGATGTGACCAAGCTGCTTTCTCTATTCAAAATAGCTCAACCAGGTCAATTGGATCTTGTAGACTTGGTTTCCATGAGCAGATACGCGGGTGCTACAGATCCTCGTGACAAACTGTACGCGTTGTTCAATCTAGCGAGAGATAGGGAAAACCTGAAATACGGAGGCGACGGCTCAGTCATGCATCTCGAGATCGATTACACTCAGCCTGTGAAGAGAGTTTATGTAAACGCAGCAAAAGCCATGATTGCCTCAACCGGAATTCAGGACGTGTTACAACAAGCTCACAGCAAACACAAATCTATTCCCGATCTCCCCACCTGGGTCCCTGATTGGAGCGTCTCAACAATGGAAAATAGTGTTGATGAATTAAGGAGGTTTCCAAAAATCCAGAGAGAGGGTGCATTTTACTTTCCAAACCCCACGGAGTATGTATTAGAGGGAATACGTGAAGACTTCAGCGCTTCCCCAAGCCCTTTCTTGCGACAAGATCTATATTTCGGCGAGAACGAGACTTTGCGGGTGTCAGGTGTTTGGTTCGACGAAATCAAAAAGGTATCTAAGATCTACCCTAGTTCTGAGGGTGAAGGATCAGGGCTTCTCTGCTTAAAGTCGAAGCTCCTCCGTTGGTACGGGGAGTGCCAACAGTTGGCAGCTGCATCTTCGTATGATCCTCTGGAGACTTCCATCAACGATGCGCTTTGGAGAACTTTAACAGCCGATCAGGCAAACGACCAGCGGCCTGCCCCACTCGAATTTAGGCAATATTTCCAGAGTCTATGGCGCTTCTTGAGGACAAGCCAACGCTTCTTTAAGTCTGCCAATAATATCGAAGCGATGGAGGAGTTTATTTTGCGATACAAAACTGAAGCCTTGCCATTCCTCTCAGAAATGGCGCGTACGTGCAACAATCGTCGGTTTGCACTCACCCATGGAAAATACATGTGTCTAGTACCGGACGAAGCCGAAATAGACGATGTCATTGCATTGCTTGACGGCTGCCAGGTCCCATTTCTGCTACGCCAAAGCCGCGGAAAATTTAGGCTTATTGGCGACTGCTATGTCCATGGGATTATGTACGGGGAAGCACTGAAGGACAGAACGCGGAAAACGCGAAGTGGCAAAAGCCATGGTCAAGAACCGAGCCACTGGCACAAAAGGAGCTCCGTCTTCGTGTTGGAATAAAGCTTAGAAGCTGGATTGGACAATGTACTCCTTGGCACAGTATGGATAGAAGATGTTGTGGCGCTCATTAAATTATTGCTAAGAAAGAGACTGTCCAGAACATGTGTCTCTGCGTCTTTAGAAAGCGACTGCATCCGGAAGACCCTCTACTAGCCTGCTATCCATAACGACCATAAAGAAAATAGGCCTGCTCAAGAAGTTCTATTTTGATCGTTCACTGTTGCTATTCGTGGACGATACGTTATTGTGAAGAGTCGCAACAGGCTATCTGGACACTCTTAATTTGGTCATTAACGTCAAAATCACCTCACGGAAGACACTGAGGAGATATCCTCAACGATAGGCTAGTCGAAGTGTTTCGTGGGACGCGAGACGTCCATTATCCACGAAAGAGGAGCGTGCTCCGGTTGACTATTAGTCTTTTCACGCAAAAGCTGGCGAAGGCAATAGTAAACAGCTTAGCTGCTATCCAATTAAAGCTTCTCTACAGCCACGAACTCTATCAATAATGACATACCTTTCATCTGATGTCGCTTTTCCTAGAAAGGTAATTAAGACGTCTCTTCAATCATCCCATCTCCGCTGAGTGGCAATTCATCTTAAAAACCAAGCCGCGGTCCGATTGCGAAAATTGCTGCACGTGCTGTATGGCCGATTTCGACGGCTAGCTCTAGATCCAACCAGAACATTCGATTGTCACGATATCCATTGCAATGCCCGTCCAGCTTAGTGTGAAATCACCCTGTCCTCGTGAAAGGCTCGGTGACCTGCCATGTTCCTGCTTGACTCTCCCAATAGAGTGGGATTGGGAATGCCGTTGTGGCTTATGGGAGGTTCCTCTTCATAGAAGGATAAGGGGAAATCTGCGTGCTGGTTGAATTTATTTTCGCGAGCCTTTGTATCCAGCATGCATGAAACGTTGATCCTGTTGTACGATGACGGCGAACAGTGAAACAAAATCACGCTTTGAGATGCTGTTGTCGTGCACCATCAGTAAAACATCCGAAAGCTAGGTCCCATGATTTCACTACTTCTATTGTTGCTCGCTGCTTTGCGCAGCATCTCATAGATTCCTCTAGCTATACGCAGCTAGCGTCTTGGCAGAGCATCACTTCGTTCCTTGCAGGCTTCCTTACGTGGGTCTTGTTTCTTGACAATACTATGAATGATACGTTGTAAGACTCGCATGTTTCCAGAAAATTTTCCATCGGCGTCGTCTTTTTCGGCTCCTTGGCGGGAGGCCTCCATCTAAAAGGTGCACATGTCGTCGCCCTTAAGGAGCCGGACTAAAGAGTAGTCGCTTTGCAAGCATAGGAAGATTGAGCGCTCAAGAACACGATCCTTCCAAATTAACTCAATCTAGACGTCTTTAATCCTATGGTTTGTATACAGGATATCTTTCATTGTGCCTTCGGACAAGACGCTACCATTTTTCGACACAGCTTTCCTTTGCACCAATCATCAGGAGGACGGAGATCTTGGTGATCGGTCCAGAAGAGTGGATTTGGTTAAGAAATCATGCAAGATAGTTCAAGCTTTTCGGCATGTCTGGGCTCTCTCCGTGGGCATTTTCTCAAAAGACCTATTTTACAAGTATGCAAGTGGTTACGCGCTAATATCTCAGAGCATTTTTGCTTTCACATTAACTATCTCGAAATATGAACCTCAACATCAATGGATACCCCATACGATCTAGCGGCCATCGACTGCGATGTTGCGCGCTCAGCTTGCTCATCGCAACACAGAAAGAGGACGTCACTGCCAATATCCCAAATAAAACGTATCGCTTTCTAACACCTAAGATTCATATGGAGTCATTTACTAGATCTGCTGGACAACATAGTACCAAGGAGCCTATTTATATCCCTGAAGCGCCATAAAACGTAAGATTGCCATTAACCTTCCCAGCTTTTATTACTTTCACGACGTGTATACCTGACGCAGTCTCATCTGAGGCAGCTAAAATGCTCATGTTCTCATTAATCATTGCGGCTCACGTGAGACGCCAGCTCAAGATTCCGTCGTGGAAAGAATCTCACGTCTCCTACAAAACCCTATCTCGCCCCCTTCTCACATTCTATTCGTATAATCATCTCAAACTACTATTCACTCTCAACAAACTTCCCCGAAGCCAGACAACAGCATACAAGTCGTAACGACTCCTCAATGCCTCCTCCTCATCTCCCCCTCTTTACAAGCAGCAACGCTTTGAACACATAAGCACATGACAATCCAAGCCGCATCAAGATATCTCGTTCCGCTTAAGCATCTTAATGACGATAGCAATAGACCGCGCTGAAAAGGAGCGCAAATATGCCATGATGACTGCCCGCTCGGAACAGCTCCTGGTTTCACGAAATACGATTTCTGCATTTGGAATTGTGGCTGCATTTTGGGACCGACTGGATACTGGATAGCTCATATGAGGGATTGCAAGGGGGGTAGTGTGGAACAAATTGCTACCTTTCGGAGTTTGTGCCTGGGGCATATAATGTCTTGATGGATATAATATGTGCCTGATTTCGGAAAACGGAAATTAGGTTGGCTAAACGCCAGTGCCGAATGAAACGTGTGTCGGCTTTTTGGCTCTAGTCAATGACCATCAATTTTCTTCGGGCACTGGCCACAAACGACCAAGCTACAACACACTATCTCAAACTATATTAAAAGATCATTGCGGGATACTCAAAGCTCTAGACTAATCGAACCCTCTGAACATCCATCTCACAGCTGCCCTTGCATGACACGTATTCCGCCTCCATTGCAGGAGATCGTAATCTATCTATACGAACCGACCACTGCCGATGGTCAAGTGTTCCGTCGCAGGATTACTGCTGACTGTGCTCAGCTTGAAGTGATCGGCCGCGGCCAAATGGTCATGCTAGATGGGGGAGCTGAGGTACTCAATCAGCCTAGACTGACCCAGGCCCTTAACATATTATAGGGATACGACACGTGTTAAGCGTAACACAGGTGCTAGAATATCATCATGATGAAAATGATTACTGTGCTGTACTCCGGATTCTCGCTCAGACTAAGAGAAGATGGTATTCAAACTCATCACGAAAGGTTTGAATGTAATTAGCTTGCTATACTACAGGGGCCCGCCTTAGACTATCATTGAAATGTCCAACAAAACCCCATTCATCTTCGAGCACTATTTTCAGATGATTAAGATACAACGCACCAATTCCTCGCGGATCCCTCGACTTCGCCGTTGTTGGTGGTTGAGGTACCCAGGTCCTCATCATTAGAGTCATCCGACGGTCGCTGAACAACTGCCTTGTGGCTAATCTTGAAGGACAGTCCCTGAGTCTTGCCTGTCTCGTGGCTTGGGCGAATCATATACTGGCCGGCGTCATACCCCTCTTTGCCCATCAAGCAGTGAAGGCCGCGCCACCACTGATAATAATAACCCTCTTGCCCAGCCCCTACAACATTTTCATCGACATCTGAATCCCCCACGTCCACCCATATTTTCGCCGCGTTCCCTAAAGGTATACGCGTGGCGCGTATCATGCCCTTGGTATCAAATTCTGCTGGCCAGCTTTCTGACAGCTTCTTCCGAGAAAATTGTGTTAGGACCTTGGAGCTGGTTAGGTCATCAAGACGCACACCGGAGGTAGGGATGGTATCGATGTCTTGAAGTCGAGCGTTGATATAGAGCGTGTAACCATCATACTGCTTGAAAGAGACGAATTTGCCATGAACGGGATGGCCGACATTGTTGCGCTGGGGGTCGTAGAGCTGATAATGCTCTGTGGTGTAAATTTTCAACCCAGGATTCGGAACACGTGCAGACTTGATTATCCGTGCAGTCCTGGGGGCGTCGGAAGGCCTAGGTGGCTCAAGAGCCTCGTCTTCCACATCACTCCAAGTCGATCCTTCGTCCTCACTCAGCCCGTCATTGCCATGGTGGTGTTCCCCTAAACTCGACATACTCTCATCGTCACTCTCCTAAAGGAGCAAGTCAGTAGACTCGAACATAGAGGTTTGCAATAGGATGACGCACCACCTCTTCTTTTACCAATACCATACCCCTCTCGGTACTGTGTCGTGACATTGTGAGAAGGACGCAAATATTGTCAAGCCGATTAGGAAGGAATGGATGATGTAGGTTGTAAGGTGTGTCAGTGTTGAGCGAGTCCTGTGATTTGAGGTTGAATGTGTCGACAATCAAGAAAGAAGCATGTAAGAGAGGGAAGCAAGGGCACAATACTAGAAAAATGTTTAAGATGTCAAGTTTGGAAATGAGAAACAATGGGGGAGGCGAGGGTTTAAGTACCCTCGATAGGTAACACTCTCCAAAGGAGACTTCGGGACAGTGTCGAAGTGAATGTGATGTGGGGTACTCAAGTCTTCATCCATCTTAGTCGTCTTACTTTCGAAGAATTCATTCCTTCTGGTTTCTACTTCTTCACCGCATTCACATTTAACCTTGCAGGAAGCTCAAGTATCCGATATTAAGGAGGCCCAAGCCATAATGTCTTCGCAATCGAGACCCTAGATATTTGTCTCCATCCAAGTGAGATGTAGATGACCCCTTGACTTGGTACCCAAGAGAATAGACTGAAAATGTATGGACAGTGGGCCTGATTGTTGACAGTGATTGACTTTGCAAGCGAGACCCTGAGGTAGCTTCACGGATAGTTCTGGAAAAAATCATTCATCACATCAGTCCGGCTTTCCTCAATTTTGATGCTATACTCATAAAGAGCGCCCACGACTCACCGATGAGTGTGATGACCGCGTGCCGGACAATCAGGTATTCACGCCACTGGGGTCTACGTGACTGCTGCATGTGAACAGGCTTGCCACAAGGGCACGTGCGAGCCGCCTATCTGTAAGGCGAGCCTGGACGGGTATATTGCTAGCTGCACTTAGAGAAGCATTCTGTTGGCATACCGTTGATGACGGGGAGAACTGCTGATAGGCTGAAGTGAATATAAAAGTATCACGAGCCGAGGGTATGGGCTGAGAGCAACGAAAGAGGTAGAGAGCATAATGAGGGGATATGAGGCTGGCTCTGAGAGTACATAAGGGCGAAGGCCGTCCAGTTGAGTCTTCTTACTCAAGCACGTCAAGTGATATACCCGCGCGGAATGAATTGATGATGCCTGGAAGATTGGAGAGAAACCCACATTCACGTAACGCTATCTCTCACACAATCACATGATAATTCATCCATCAACAATCCAATCCATCTCAAAAGCCACGTCTCGCACACAGCTCAATCGGCCATCCCACCACCTCCACCACTATCTCCGAAACCCTTCCCTACCACCAAAATCCCGCAATCCAAGTCAGACCACTCAATCACCACCACCACCAGCATCAGCACCTGCAGCAGGAGCCCCCATAGCAGTCTGAAGGCTCACTCCAATACTCCATTAATTTATCTCAGTCATGGAGTTGCATCAGCGTGGTCGGCATTCGCTTCTTGGTCGGTCGAACTCATTCTGCTCTTGGGCTGGGTGGCTCGCAGCTAAGAATTTCCCATTGTCAGAGAAGGATTTGATCTGGTTTGGGTACACGACGATGTTACGGAGATGGTCGCTCGCTAAGGAAGTTTGGTTTAGGGAAGGCGCATTTTGGATTCCACAGTAGCTAAGTACCCTCAGGAAAATCCTTCCCCCCAACCAGCGGAGCTGAGAGCCGCGATGGTAAAAGACTATAGCTTTGCTCTAGCAGCATTAAGAGCTCGAGGTCGGCGTTAATCACCAGCTTGCGGTTGGTGTTTGTGGTGAGGATCAATGGCGCCTCTGCTGCGGTGGTTGGGAGGCGCTCGACGATTATGTCGTTGATGTCGGCGATAGTGGAGCCTCGGCTGGTCTGGAAGGAAAGGGTGCGTAGAAGGCTCAGGCCGGGGAAGGAGGTGAGAAGGATGTTTATCTTGGAGGTGGACATGGTGCGTCGTCGTGGTGCATGACGAAAAAAATTCGTGGGTTGTTCAGTTGTGGTACGTTGAGGATGCAGTGGCAGTGGTGACGGGTCGCTTTTATATCTTGAAGGTAGAGTATAGAATCTTAGGCTAGATGGTGATCAGGCACCCCAACTCGGTTTAGGCCACCGGAAAAAGTCAGGCCTCCCGGTCGCCGTCATGGTTTGACCGTGGCTAAGTCTCTACTTCCAACTTTAATATTTAGAAAGTCAGCACTAATGGCCAAAAGATAAGCCTGGACGGAGTCAAGAATTGTTGAAAACGAGCCGACAAATCGCGACATCCGCTCCATTCGAAACTGTATGTTGAGTATGCGAGTCGTTACCGCCAGCATGAGACACAGATGTAAACTGTGTGACCAGTCTCGAGCTTTGAGCATCCTGCTTCACTCTTCTAAGAAGGTGTAAAAAGCGTAGTAATCGTGGCTGCTGCCTGATGGGCTCGACGATGCAAGCACGTGACGATTACAGGAAAGGTTTGATCAGTCCAGAGCTTCAAGCGTCTCGCAGTGGTATCGCAAGAAGAGGGGAAATAGAACTAGGGTGATCAAGCAGCTGTGACATGGTATGGCTTCGGGGCAGCCGAAGAGCACAGAGAGAAGATACTTGTGATGCAGGTCAATGAGCAGCGCTAAAATGATCAAATGTTTTCCCTAAACGAGACATTCGTGAGGAAGCCACAGTCCGTGCATCAATTGTCACGTCGAATGCCAATACCTGCTCGTGACCGGCCTCACCTTCTCCCACGCATCATCGAGAGCCTGCACAACGTCGTCCGGCAGTGCTCCCTTGTGCAAATCCTTCAAATTCTGCTCGATGTGCTTCGTGCTAATTCTTGCGTTAGCACAACACCCGTAAACATAGCTTTCTCTGTAGTAACCTGCTGGCGCCAATCAAGATCGCATCCAGATGTTTCTTCCCCACTTGGCTATGATGCGTCATTCACCTCAACGCGACCTCCGCCATCGTAAAGGCCACGCTTCTCCGCAACAGGTTTCATAACATCGAGGGCCTCGGAGTATTCATCCTCGAAGTACTTCGCCCTGTACATCTTACCCTGCCACTACTCAGGATCGAACCTCGAGCCTTTCTACACCTCGGTCCCTCTCGTGAACGCACCCGTGAAAAAGCCGCCAACCAGCGGATTGTGCGTGTAGTAGCACATACCGTGTGCCGTAAGCAGGGAGTAGCTCGGCTTCAATGGTCCGGTTCAGCGAATTGTAGATGCCTTGATATCCGCTTGGCTTGACCCAATCGTGAGCTTCGCAGACCTCGCAGCTCTGTGCAGCTTCCCATGCCATATAGTCCAATATGGCCAACTTATCGAAACATCCCTCTTTGTACAGATTGTTGACTTCCCGCAGCGCATCGATGTAGGGCGTCGTCGGATCTAGGCCGTGTAGATACCGCATACCAACCTTCTTCACATTCAATGCCTTCAATGATAACCTCATATTCTGCCTATTATGCTCAGGGCTATGTGTCCATTGCTCTTTATCCATGCTCTTCCCCACCGTTAGGTAAAATTTGGTATCCATAATGTCCCGATCTTGCCAGTTGAGCTTCCCCACGTAGGCTTCTGAGGTGCCGCTGCCATAGAAGCGAGATGTGTCGACTTCGTTATGGCCGTAGGATTGGGAGTTATATTGAGTGTCGAACTCGAAGCAGCGTCATAACTCCTAAGGCGAAGACCAGATTTGGCTCCCACGAGCTCGAAATCGAACAGCGTGGCTACACATTGGTGCATCTGTGCCGTGCCAAATCGTGTTGATTGGACTACTACACTCAGCCATGAAGGCTAAGTGCCTATGGGTCAATCATTCAATAAGCAAGCGGTCACCACTTCAATCATGTCCACTCGAGCATTTGCAAAAACCTCACTTCTTCCCTCAGCATTCAGACATGGCTTCCATTAATCTATCCCAGCTATCTTCCAAGCCTTCCTTGCACTTTTGCTATTGATGTTAGCTCTAATAGCAATCCTTGCGTTCTAGTACACAGCCAAGATCATCCGCTCGAATTTCTACATCAGCCGCAAGCTGAGTAAAGACAGGAACAACGCACTGCGAGAATGAGAGCCTTGCGAGGGTTGAAGCTGACTTGAGGATCGCGTCTCTGACTCAGAAAATCTAGCCGCGTCACTATTTGTATCCCATCTCAATATCGATGGATCAAAGGCATACATTTCAACGACTGCAGCGTAGGCAGATACATCATCTTGATTGTAGCGTCGTTTGATAATACCAAAGACTGCAGCCGGTGCTGTCTGAACCGCTATGCAACGCTATGCAGACCGTAACCACATAAAAGTACAGATATGCTCACCATTGCGCGCCTTCTTACCATGCCGTCTGCTCATTATGTACCTTAAACAGCCCATTCTTCTTCCTATCCATCGTCCACTTCTCACACCAACCCTTCATCTTCTCCCTGCTCTTCGCACTCCCCACATTTACAGTGGGAATGATCTTGTCAATATGCAACGCACAACAGAACATTGTCAGTTCTCTGAAGCTGCTGTGCTCGCTGTAAGGTACTCCGAAGCAATTGGCCTCTCTGGTACTGCCTCTTTGAGGCACCAGTTCGGCCATGGTGTATCGCGATTTCCAATTATCCGAATACAAGACCGTCTGTACAGATGGTGATTCAGTGAAGCGGCTGTTTGGAGGTCGGTAATTCCACCCTGAAGGCCTGAAGCCAACAATGCGAGAGAAACGAGGCTTGAAGCCGGTCAGATAATCGGCAAGAGTCTCGGCACGGATCTCCATGAGCATCTGCATATGAACTTGAGCTTCAAGCGGATCATTAGTCATGTGTGCTGAGAGCTCTGGGTCTTCAAGGGCAGCGCAGATCTTCTGCTTGTTCGGCGGAGCGTAGATCTTGCTGTTCAGAGCTTTGGCAACACCGAGGCATATACGCTCTTTGCCTATACTGTAAGTACCGACAATAACTAGGAGCCGACCCCTGGCCTTCTTCTTGGATATTTCATTTTCAATTTTGATCTTGACGTCTTCTTCGTCGCCTTCTTCCTTGATCGAAGTCTTTCGTACGAACTTGACCATCCCGTCGCCAGCTCGTTCCTTTTTAGTCTGTTCCCAGCTGTCGTTCTCGTCTACGAAGTCCTTGCTTAAGCTCACACACATGTCGGCGCAGGCTTTGATAACGTCCTCTTGACTTGGAAACGAATACTTAGGGGTCAGGTAAGTCGTATCAAGGTAGCAGACGTCAAGCTTCTGCTGGGCAATCCCTCTTCCAGTGACGGTGTCGATGATGTCAGGTCGGAGCTCGGGGTGCTGAACATGCGCTGGACATGCACGGAAGTCTCCACAATGTAGAACGCGCTGCGTCTTTTGGGGTTTGCCTCTACCAATGACTTTCTCGAACAGGAAGAGCGAACTACCCGGGCAATGGTTCGCAGGTATCATAGTGACATCGACGCCTTGGGTTCCTGGGACCTCGACCTTCTTATCGAATTCGAGATCAACGACCCACTTCGGATCAACCCTAAGCTGTCTTCTTACCAGGTTGGCTGTGACATGGCTGCAATATATAGGACCGTGACACCAAGACGATGTGAGACCGATATAGTGGTCGCTGTGGAAGTGACTGAGAAAGTAGGCATTGCAGCCAGCAACAGCGCCATATCGAAAGGCATCGACACAGATAAAGAAGCCTGGCATGATTTTGTAAAATGGGCATGTCCGTTGGTATGCAGGTCTACCGCGCGATGCGTTTTCTGACGCGGCGGCAGTGGCCCATGCAGCATCTTCAGCGTGCCCAGACATGAGCTTAGAGAATGCGGAAGAAGAGGTTGAAGGGGTCGAGGAGAGACCAAAAGGATTATCTTGTCCAGGGCGTGCGATTGCTGCTCGTTGGAACCGCTTATGCCCTGGAACATCGCTTTCTAGCTTAGTGGATGCATTGGAGGGTTCCTTCTTGATTGACGGAGCATGTGGAGGGAGCGGCTTAGTATTTCCATCCAAGCAATCATTGACATGCATAGATACTTGCTACATATTGTCAGCCATGCACCATCAAGAACATTATCATACTTAACACTTACTTGCTCGGTCATACCTGTAGTGTATCCTCCACAAATTGGACATATAGCAGATCCAGCATCTTGAGGCACCATGCTTGTTGCTTCTGACGTGCCCTCCTGCTTCATTTCATCTGAGGGGTCAACTGCTCCGTCACATTGCTCTTCTAGGCTCATTTCAAATTCTGCCTGCTCCTCCATCCAGCGTCTCTCCAAGAACTCTTCTCCCTCCTGTGGGAACTCATCATCTATGAAGTCCTCGATGCCATCGAAACCATCCACTTCTCCCATACTCGTAGACTCTCTTTTTAATGGCCGCGGAGGGCGCTCGACAGGTTCGATGTCGGATGTCTTAGTCTCTACGTTATTCCCAGTACTAGACATCGCGGCCAATGATAGCTGACTATTCTCTTCTCTTGCCCCAGCTCCTGCTATAGTAGGCGGTTCTACTTCGTTCTCATCCGTGTCGGAGTCATCCGCAAATGGTCCTTTGGAGCGAGGTTCAATGGGTGTCTTGTCACCTGCCTGAGCAACTGTCCAGGCTGGCTCCTCAGTCCGCCGCCGCTTGTTCGGGTAAACAGCTCCATTGTAGCGTGACAGCGAGGAGTCCATCATCTGCATGTCAGAGTCCTTCGGGGATGCTGCTTCTCTGGGTGGCGTAGGCGTCTGCATCGCGGCAATCGACTCTTCTTTCTCAGGGCTTACCTCTAGAAACAGACTATCCTCGTTCTCTTCGCTTCTTCTGTCGGGACTTCCGCCACTCGAGACCTCTGCCTTCTTGAAGAAGCTCATGATATTGCCGTTGCTCTTGCTCTTTGCCTTGCCCGCAGCCATTGTCGGTGTCTTTTTCAATGCTATTGTCGTTTTGCCCAACAATGACGTAGATGTAGCCAGTGAGTATGTAGTACTGGCTGGTGCTTTTGTCTGCCTGTGGGATGAAGAGGAGGGTGGTGTTGGGGGGCGGCCTGTGGAGGGGCGAAGGGGACTTTCGCTGGCTACGGGAGTTGCTGCTTCTCGAGGTTTGCGGAACATCCTAAGGAAAAATTCGTACCTCAAAATATTTGGGACGGCTGGGCCTACATTCGGTTGTTGGTGGTGGTATTAGATATTGCGTAGTGACTGACTCGGCTGGTAGAATAATGGCCTGAAATATCGAGTCGCGTCATCACGTGATCCATAGACCCGTTTACGTCTACAAATAAATGCTAATGGCTGCTATTGAGAACAAATATATCTACTTCTGAGATATGCTGTTCCGTTGGGGTCTGCAATCCATTTCGTGCGCCCGAATATGTAGGTCAAGACGTGGTATTTCCACCATTTGGCCTCTACTACTTCTTCCAGAATGCAGTCATTGCACGATGCATTCGACTGGACGCAACATTGTCACAAGATAAGCCGGCAAGCGCTATCTGGGTATCTCGTACATAGGCTCTTCCAGCCGCGTAATCAAGTCCGTCGTCCTTTACCACCTAGTCTTTGTTCTCATCGCCCTTCATTATCATTGTTATCGTGTCTTAGAGGCTTGCGACGCAGCTTCTGCAATACCGTAGACTGTCAGTACTAGCTGTGGCCTCGTCTCATGGGAACATAGATATACCTCTCCTCGTAGCGTCCTCCAATAGCGCCGTATCTACCGAAGCACCAGGCAAGTGCACATAGCGCACCACACTTCCTCTCAAGAACACATTCTTGACCGAAGACTACGCCCAGAACTCAGAATCAGCATTTGTATATCCTAGCCAAACCCTTCTCACATAGCTCTTGCGATTCCTCCTTTTTCACCTCTCTCCATGCAATAGCTGTAGATATTGCTCACCAGATGCGGATACTTCAGCTCATCCTCCAGCTCAATATTATCCAGCTTGATATTCAAGAATTGGTCGACCGATTTGAGGGTGCCTTTGATCGAGATGTCGTTCTTGAGCTCGACGGTCACTTCATGGTCGACGAGGGTCTTGAAGAAGCTAGAGATAATAATGTTAGCACTGTTCAAGGGACAACGCGAGTAAATCTTGACTGGAGTAAGGAAGTGCAGAACGCAATGTACCTGAAGAACAACATCGCGTTGCTCTTGAGAAGGTTGTATGCGTAGGGATATGTCGCAAGCATGGAGTTGAAGGTACCACGAACTAATCGCCGAAGCTTAAAGCCGGACTTTCTGGGCGATTTGTTTACAGACGGAACTCAACTCATGGATGTTCGAGATGGAATTGTATCTGATTGACCTCTCAAACGACGAAGACACTCTACATCACGCTGACCTCCTCAATCAGCAACGCTTTCGCCCGCCTTGTCCCCGTCACCGGCACCCTGCTGCTGCGTCTTCATCCCCGGCAAGTCCTGCTTCTCGTCGGTAGCAGTAACCTCCTTCAACGGCGTAGGCTTCATCTCCTTCCCAATTGCTCCTTCCACCTTCTCAACCTCCTCCACTACTTGATCCCCCTTTCCTCCCTCCTCATCAGCATCAGCAGGCTGGTTAGGCGGTGTCCCAGATGGCGGCGTCCTCTCCGCTTCCCGTTTGCCTGCGATCACGATATGCGATTTGTCTTTCATGATGGCTGCATTGGCTGCCTCGTCGGCTTCCTGAGCGCTTGGAGCCTCGTCGGCTGGAGGTGGTGACGCGAGGCTGGGGATGTCCCGGGGCGAAGAGGTTGGAGGTTCGGCTTGTCCTGTGCCTTCGAGGACTTCTTCATCTTCGTCGTTGAGGATGGACTTGTTGGCTGATTCAGCAGCTTCATGTGCGCTTGGTATGTCCTCTGCCTTCCCTGGCTGTTTCGTCACAGCTTCTTGACCTCCTGTCGTCGCGCCCGCTTCTTGCGTAGCCACCGTAGCACTTTCGCTCATAGCCTGCTCAGCCTTCGCCTCTACAGAGGTGGGCACCTGATTAGCCTTTGACTCAATGTTAGTACCCGCTGTCTTTGGAGCCCTTGCATCTTCAGCGTCTGTAATTGCAGTAGGCGGTGGCATCCCCGTAGACCCGCTGTTATCTAGCTTCTTCAGATCCTCTGAGGCTTCTGACTTCGTTTTCGCCGCCGCAAGAGCATTCGTCCGCGCTTTTGCCTTCGCATCACTAGCTTTTTTCGCAGCTTCGAAACCTGCTTGCCGCATAGCTAGGGTCATAGAGTTCTCATTAGACGCGGACGTCGTTGAAGGGGCTTTGCTTGGGCTTTCAGCTTTAGCAGTAGAGGAGGCGTGGGAGAAGCCCTCTGTCGAAGCGGGAGGAGCTTTCGTTGGGGTTTCCTGAGTCTTAATGGGAGCAGTAGGGGCTTTCGAGGGTGTGTTGGTAGCAGAGGGTGTAGGCGTCACTGAGAAGGTCTTTGCGGGAGCTGAGGGGTCGACATTCTCTCTCAATTCGCCGTATTCATTCCACTCTTCAACTTCTGCTAGGTCCTGCAGGTACTCTCAGCACATCTTACTTCCTCCACATAACTATTTTATGTCGGGCCACTCACCCCTACTATCATCCCCATCCTGACAAGCCCTGGTAGTTTCCTTTTTCCAGCTCTCCTCCCCCACAGCATCCGCGCCTTCTCGTCTGTAGCGACATCGAGAGCCAGGAAGGGGATTTTATTCGCTTTAAGAATGGTTTCGAGCCGTGACGTGGCTGTTATGATGTGTGAAGAGCCGGCTGTAAGGGAGGTGTAGAGGTAGAGTTGCGGGTCTGTGTGGTATGATTTGGGGGTTGAGTCGGCCATTAGTACGGTGCAGGCTGTACGGGTGGAGAAGGAATAATGATATGGCCCATGAGGGCAGTCTGTTAAATGAGTGAAGAGACAACACAGTCATAGGGTCGGTTGTAGGTTACTATGGAGAGGAATGCGGTTGGTCGTTGGTGTGGTGCGGAGTTGCCTTCGTGAAACGCTCTTGGTTTTGAATAACGCAAATCCATGGAGGTAGCAGTATCATAATCTTTCAAAAGTCGATTACAATTGCAACAGTGCTGCTATCTAGGAACTACGCAGGCTGTATTTCCTTTGCATGTGTACCTTTCCTCTACCCATTTTCCCGTACATCTCTGAGTTACCTGGTTGTATGTACCAATCATACAAAGTCGTACGTGCGTACCCCAATCATAATCCATCACTTTTCTCATCTTCTGAGCCTTCATACATCAAGTTCTGTCGTAAATCATCAGAGGTCGTCTTGTCATGCAAAAACCTTCTCCTCGTCTTTCTCTCCACTTTTCGACTTCCAACCGAACAGCCTCGACATCCAATTCTCCTTATCCCCATCAAAGCCTGGCTCCGAAAACTCTTCGGTTCAAATCTGATACTGGTATGTCGTTCCATTGTGACACCCTAACTCATTGGGAAGGTCTCACCCGATCCGAAGGGACCAAGCCCGCCACGTGCAGCAAGACCGTCTTTTGCGGACTGCGAGCGAAGATGGTTGATAGGGCGCATGGGCGCTTCGTCTTTCGCTAGTAGCGATGATTGCTGTTAGTATTCGCTATCCGTGAGTATAAATGTTGTGAGCGTGCTTACCAGGTCGAGCAACAGGCTTGGGCTGAAGCCATTTCGGCTCGTATCCAATAAGACCAGACCCCTGCACAAGCTTCTCTCTGTAAAACGTGCTACTGAACAAGAGACCAATATGCTTTTTCCAGAAGTGGAATCCACAATCGGAGCCCAAGGATCCGATGAGCATGTAGGTTGGAAGACAAATTACAACAGTGACAATGCCAAAACGTACAAAAGTGTCGTTGGGAGGCATATTGGTCATGCCGAAAACAGATGTTATAAAAGTCAGGGGAAGGAAGAAGATGGTCACAAGCGTCAGCACTTTGATGTTGTGGCCGCGATACCCTGTTGTCGTACAGCTTCTCTGCTTTCCATGACCGAAGTACCACTAAAGAGGTTCTCCCTGAGCGCCTTGATTTCCTTCATCTTCTCGTCGTTGAGCCTATCAATCTCGTCGAGACCTCTGATCTCCTTCTCGATGTCGGTGCGTAGTTTGGCCATACGCTTGCCCCAGTGCTTATGTCGCTGCGAATTGTCGCTAGGCCATACTACTTTATTCGTCCCACTCCAGAACTTGTCATCAAAAGTGTCTTGGTAAGCAATGTGCATTTCTTTGATGTCCTCGTTCATGATAGCCAGAGACTGATATACCCAGAAGTACCTCCTCGAGTACGTGTATTGGTCATCCTCGAAAAGAAGTTTGTCTCTTATCTCATGTCTGAACATAAAGTCTGCGGGTATTGTTACAAGATCCGATATTCGATTATAAACGTCCATGAGGCGTTTCTGTGCATCCTTAAACTCGGCACGTAGGGTGACGAGAAAAGCCTCGGGGCCATTGACGTAGTGCTTCGTCGAATCATGGGAGTCGACGGTACTTCTCCATTCAGGGTACGCTGTAATACTCATTACATGCCAGGGGCTGAATGGATCGAAAATCTCGCCTTCCTTGCGATATACATCACTTCTTCTACCACGATGCTTGATCCTTTTGAGAGGCCTCCCTTCCAACGATAGTGCTACTACGGAAGCGCATCGCGTAATGGGTATGTGGATTTCGGAACCACCTAGCTCTTCATCCACTCTCTGCCATGTCATAGGCTTACATTCATCGCCAATGGTGGTGAAGTACTCGAACGTGAAGACGAAGGTCTTGCGGTGTTTGACGTCGTTGTCCCAGGGGCGATGAAGTAAAGCCCTGGTCTTATTGGCGACGAGGAGCGCAAACATTTCATCCATATCGAAATGATCTTTGAGGGTGTAGTAGAGGGCGGCGAAGGGCAATGGAGAGGGTTCCCGAACTATTGTGATCCTGCCGACAGCCTTCTTCGATCGATTCGAGTCTGCATTGATCCTGCCGATTCGTCTCCATATGTCTCGGACTCGGGACAGAGGAACTTGGTTTGGCAAATTCTAGATGCAACGGCGCGCCATCATTACCAACTAAATGATGAGGTCGGGTAAGCCTAGCTCAGTGATAGGGTTAGGGCGTCGTACCATTGAAGATGCAATAATGTGTCAGGTGTGAGCGGTCGTCCAGCAGGGTGGGGTGAGACGCGGTGGGCAGGATAGCTTTGCGTTGCAACTGGTTGTCGTCCAGAATATCCCTTATTATACTCCTACCAGCTTCTGTCCACTGATGGCTTTGTAGATGTCTTCTGAGCCCCTCTTCGTCGTACTGCTCGGGCTCCAAAGGATGCTGCACGTACAAATCCTCATCTTCATCCGTGTCTGACTCGTCATCTGCCGAAAGAGTCGAAGTCTTCTGTCCACTGCCATCGTGAAGCGTAGTGAATGTATCTAGTGTAGCTCCCGTACCGCGACGTTCGCTATGGTGTTGTGTAGGAGGAGGTGATCTCGCCGGGACTGTAGGCGATATTCGGGGACTCGGCGCTGACGCAACAGACGGTGCTTTTGTGGAACCTGTAAGGCTGCCAGACATCTGAGCCACGAGCACTTGCGCCAGAAGCTCGTGTGTTCAATCAAGTGACTCTTGGTATGCTTTCCTGTCCACCTCTAATTTCCCGAGAATGCCTTATACAGTAGTAGCATCGAGGTTTGCAACATTAGCTCGCACATTGGAGGCATCAACAGATCCCAAGGCTATTGCTCTTGCACCGCGGTTTGGACATGGTAGTATAAGACACCAATCAACACCGACAGAGAAAAGTAGGAGCATATTTGAAGGACGCAGGTGAACGAGCGAAATATGAGCAAACAGGGAATTCGCTTCTTATCACGACAGTTCTTCAGCCTCATCATCCCCTTCCATGCTGATGGTGTAACCTAAGGGGGAGCGGTGTGACCGGCTACGCGCTCGAACTAAATGCCAAGGTATGTGGGGGCGGAATTCCGCTCCGCTTAAAGAGCTCCACTCTCTCTTCTATTCTTTTCATGTTTTGGTCTCACATAAGTCTGTACTCATTCTGGGAGCCCAGAACAATCTAGTTCCAGTGCTGAGCGGTGTGTGTCCGAGAAAGAGCTACCGAAGGATCATTCAAGTCAAGGAAGAAAAATCGATGAGGCATTGAGGGAAGATTGAACAGGAGTGGACACAGGTCTTGACTGAGTGGACATGGTAAGATAGTCTCTCGCCTGGATGAGGGGACCCCTATGACACTATCGAGCCGTCACTATCTGATGAGATTGACGAATATATTTCCTGCCGTCAATGTTGCAAATATCTAAGGCCATGTCCTTCGTGCCTTCTCTGATCCAAGTATCGCAGCCATGCCTCTATGAGAGGTCGTCATATGGGTAAAATTCCACATAGTCTGTTTCAAAGATCTTGTACCCATCCATATCGCCCTTCTCGTTGACCTCCATATAATTCTTCTCAGATGAGGTTTTGTACCCATCCAACTCAACCTTCTCAATGGTGACCTTCACAATATCATCTTGAAATTTGGTAAGACCGGATCTGGTGGGAGCCATGGAAGGCCTCAGATGGCAAGGAGAATTACAAGCGATTACACTGGGTTTGGGCAGAGGCATGAAGAGAAGAGGAGGGGATCCTTAACTGCATGGACGGAGTGAAGGGGGCGAGGCGGGGAGTTGGAGCGATGATGTGATTCCGTTGAAAGGGATTAATGTTAGGAAAGAGGTGGACATGGATACTACGGATGTGATGTAGGGTGATGGTGTGGATTGGCATTGGGGGCAGAGGAGGGGGGGGAGAAGGGAGGCGAGGGGGACGGTGGTGGACTTTCCTGGAGTGAACATAGCATTGAGCGGGCTTGTGGGAAGGATGGGCGAGAACTAATGTCTGTACATATGTGAGTGATGTCTGTTACGCGAGCATGAGTTGTTTGATACCCAAATCAGAAATACATGTATATCGCTTGCCCCCAGGAAAATCGCGCAGCTGTTTTACAATTGATATCTCTTCAGGCACTCTGCAAGCCCCCCGATTTCGCGCATCGACTGGCACACAATTGTGAGGCACTTGGCAGAAAGCCGTTGCGCCTGAATGTTTAATCTGTCTTGACTGCTCGTGATTAATCGAGTATTTTCAGTTTGATACCATTCTCTTCTGATTCAATTTTTTCATAATTCCCTGAAAAGTGACAACTCGAGACAGAAATCCCGTCATCCTTCATCAAAGCCAAGCCTAGGCACAGTAATTGACGAAATACCGTTCAGCTTTGGTATCCCTCATTTCAATACTCTGTCACGTGCTGAATTGCAGAGTCTCGCCCGTGACTATCGGAAGTGTGGGCGGAGCTATGGCGGGAGGCTTTTGATTGGAATGATGTGTCAATCGCCGAGACAAGGATGGAGGAAAGGCGAGCTTACCTTGGCTTGATGAGACGGGATGGTTCATTATCGGCGGATAAGGCTACGTGGAAAATGGCAAAGTGATGCATGCCATCTTGACGTTCCCTCGCCCAGCATTCAGAGAGGCGGATTTGAAAGTACCAATTGTGAAACAGATGGCGAGGTTTAAACATGTACCTACGTGGCCTTTGGCGGGCTATGAGTGAGAGGGCAAACGCAGATGCCAGGAGTTTGCACGGGTCGTTTGCAAGCTCTGGGTGGAAGGCAAGAGCAGATGTCAACCCTTCGCAGAGTTTGTTTTTCGACAAAAGGCTAGTTTGCATGGTGTCGATTTGAAGAGGAAGAGAGATATGACCGTATTTATGAAGAGAAGGTCTGAGCCCTGAACATTTGACACTTGAGTGATTTGGCCTAACTATCAGATCTGGTCGCGTACCATTCAATAGCCGCGTAAAGTGAAGCTTTGACAAGGACGGAGATTGCCATTGGCCAAACTTTCAGGCAGAAGGCGCTAAGACAGACGCGAAGTTTGGTACGTGACGTGACAACCCAAACTGCAGTATTATTGAGAATTCGTCTTCTTCCACAACAAATACGAGTCGTGGGTAAGCAATTTGTGATACCAAGCAACATGTCAGACTCCGAGAACGAGTTGGCAGCCTCTGAGGTCTCAGTATCAGATACTGGTGATGAAGTCGAGTGGGCTTTCCTTTCCCGGATGAGAACGGCAATCAGTGGACAGCAAGCCGCGTTCTGCTGTGGTGGTGCCATACCCGTTATTACCGAAAATCTTGAGCAGCGATTCGATGATGTGACAGCCAGAACAGGACTATCCTCGCCTCCAGGTACGTTTCCAGAGAAGACCCTTTGTTCTGAAGCTTCGTAATGGGAGCTCCGGTGTTATTCTTATGGTCTACGGTGGCCCCAAGTCAACTTGTATCAAGAAGCCTTCATGAAGCGATCTCTGGGATGTTTGCTCTGAAATGCCGACTATAGGTGCTAACTTCATTCCTCATAGTGGTGATTCGCTGGGACGTGCCCGATGGCAACGATATTCGCAAGATTACGCTACCGTCCACTGCCAAAGGCGCCAAGCGCAATGCTGCTCTGAAAGAGCTGCTAGAAGACTGTAGGCCAGCTACCTTTGGCAAGAAGGGCGAGGAGGTGCTGGATGAGTCTTACCGAAAGGCTGCTAAGCTTGACACCCATCAATTCTCAACCAATTTCAATCCGTACGATGTTGGCATCATTGATGCTATCACTCAGACGCTTCTTCCGGGAATTGCCAGGATGCCTGTTCCCAAGGGTGATAAGACATATGCAGAGCATCTTGGAGTCATTGCAGAGCTCTATAAGCTGAATGTATATCTTCGGACCTTGTGACCCTTGCCGCAGTCCATGCTAATAAGACCATAGGTATACTCTGGACCGTCTGGAAAATTCCGCCCACACGTGGATACGCCGCGTGGAGTAACACAATTCGGGTCTCTTGTCGTATGTCTACCACATCCTCACCAAGGTGGTCAACTCCGTGTAGCGCACCGAGGCCAAAACCTCGAATGGGACTGGAGCAACAAAGACGCGAAGGAAATAATGTGGGCGGCTTTCTACAGCGACTGCGAGCATGAAGTGAAACAGGTTAAGAGCGGGCACCGCGTCACCCTCACCTACAACCTCTACATGCATGAGCAGCTTGGAGGTATTATGCGTCAACATAAAACAGTAGGACTTGATTCATACACATTGTATCATCGGGTCAAAGAAGCTTTGGCATCTGCCGATTTCCTGAAGAACGGTATGTCTCCTCGTAACGAAATCTCACCTTGACGCACGAGTGCTTGACGAAATGCCTAGGTGGTACTCTTGGCTTCTACTGCCAACATGCATACGCTCACGCGAACGACAGTGACATCCAACGTCTCCCTTTCTGCCTCAAAGGTGTCGACGCCATATTCTATTCAGTCTTCCATCACCTGGGCTTGACTGTTGGCATGCGCGCAGTAATGGAAGAGCTCGAAGATGATGAGGACATGGATCAGTACGATAATAGCGATGACGAGCAGACTGGGGCTCAGCTGGTCTCTACTGGGCTTCATGGTATTCAGCTGGATGACGACGGCGGGGATGATGGTTCTTCGTCTGTTGCAGAGGTAAAACTCTAGCATATTCGGAGCCGTTTGTTTTCTAAACACTAACGGCCGTTCAGATCGTGAGAGGCGCCTGGAGATCGGACTGGCGCAACGATATCCATTGGTTCAACAGTAGGTACTTTTCGGGATTTTATGTTCGACAAGCCGACACACACGACAGACTCCTCATCCACATTCTGTCAAGCCAGGACGCTGACCGAATATCTGCACAGATCCAGGGAACAAGGAAATGGCAGTGGTCCATCTAGCGGTAAGCGAGGCTCGAGATCGATTCATCGAGCCATCATAGCTGACGCTTAGGATACCTGTAGTACGGGAACCAACCCAGTATCACATGGCATTACTCATCAGCCGCGGTCCTCGTCACAGTACCTCCGTACGAGTCGGAATTGAGAAAGGGTCTGCGTAAGAGCTGAAAACCAGGATCTGTAGCGGAATTAGAAATCGACCACTCATTCAACGATGGAATTCATCGTGCAATTGTACCATAGATTGCTCGAACATAGCAAGTTCTGCCCTGAGTCCGGCCCGAATCCAACAATTCGTTACATAATTTGCTTCGTAGGTCTCATTCTCTGCGTTCCCGCTTCTCACGTGTTGTTGTAGTGTGAAGGACTTTACGTATTTCAATTCAGCACATCTACGACCCACTCTTTTCCTTTGACAGATCTGGGCAAACGATAGCTACCTGCAATTGGGAAGCAATAGCATCTGCTTGTCCCACTCCAGCCACTCGCCACCTATGCACGTCGCCTCACATTGATTACGGAAGAGTATGGTGTCTGGTTTTAGTGTATCATAGCCGCATACCACACCAAGCACTTTGATCCTCTCTTTCCAAGTATGCTCACGTCTGTGAACTAAGGGACGAACAATAAAATGGAGCAGAGCTGTTAGAAAAGACCTGGTATTTGAGGCTCGATGTTGCCGGGAGATCCAGAGCAAGCCGAAATTACAATACTGAAGGCCTCAAACTCCTCATTACCCATTCTCCAGACTGTGAGAGGCCTTTTCAAGATGAAAAATGAAATCTCCGTTTTTTTGCGTAGATTTTCTTGTTAGCGGACGGATCTCTTCCGCGTTCCCGCTTAGTCATCCATCCGTGTAAATATTCTTACCATTTGAGCCTGCCATCGGCAGTGTCATGCCTTTGCAGGCTTTGATCACAGATACATTAGCCTGCTACAATCTCTGAAATCTCCTGAGGACCAACATACCCTGTGACTGGGTCGTGTTGAACTGATGAACTGTGGGTAGTTCAAGAAATGGCTTGGCTATAGGTAGCTAGCGTATATATGACAGTTTGTCCACTGATACCGCCTTGCTTGTTGTGACTCCAGCACTAGATCTTCGCAAAGAAGATACCACGCTACCGAGATATTTTCACATGCAATAGCCCTTCCCTCAACCTAAGGAGATCATTCATAAACGTCGCGCGAAATATCCAATGCATTCATTAATGCTTCACTTCACTTCCTATCCCAGACACGTGGTCACAACAAGCAACACCTCATGCCAAGGGTTTCTTTCCGTAGGCAACATGGCTAGGTTTTCCCTTCGTTAGCACTTGACATGCTACGAATCAACATCACAATTCTGATAGGTGGACTCACAAATCGAATTGACCATGGATCTTAGGATCGCGGAAATCTTTCCGAACGTTGGCGAGTAGAACCATCACCTCCTCCGGCTTCCAATGAAGCACCTGCGTTAGGAGACGGAGCGTCATTCCTTCGAGTCCATCTTCAAGGGAAACCAGGTTCCACGCTCCGACTGTTTTCTGGGAAGGGGTTAGCTCACAAGTAGGATCCACAGAGACGTCTCGGAGCCTACCAAATGCTTATCCTTCGGCCACGGCCCAACGGGCAAACGAAACCGCTCATGATACACATCCACAAACCCAGCATCCTTCATCCACCCCTCAAGCTGACGCCCCGGATAAGGATCCTTGCCGAACTCACTGCAAGCATTACAGCCCACGGTATTCCACTTCTGCACTGCGTGCTCCGGCTTCATGGATCCATCCTCGGAATACACCTGCAGGTCATATTCCTGGAACTCAGTGTATCCGCCCGGCTTTGTCGCTGCGAAACACTGGCGGACCAGCTTTTCCCAGTCTGAGATGGCGGCGGCGAGGTAGCGGCAGTGGACAAAGTCGAATTTGTGCTGGAAGGTCCAGTCTGCTTCTGCGTCGTCGACTTCGAATTTGACGTTCGCGGGGACCCTATCTCTGATTTGAGCACTGGCCTCTAAAGGGCGATTGATTGAGCAATGGCATGCTTACCAAGTTGGCTGCGTGGGACTGAGATCCGTCCCAAGGATTTCCGCGTCAGGGAAATCATCACCCAATTCAATGGCCCAGATTCCCGTGCCGGTTCCGACGTCCAAGACTCTGGCAGGCTTGCCGATAGGCGCCAGGTAGAGCTTGTCGCCCATGGTGATCTTGAACATCTGATGGCTTAGATCGAGACGATCTTGTTCGCTCTCGTCGTTGGGCATGATGTAGCTTCCACTCTTAAAGGCATGGTAGCGGCGTCCATTTTCGATGGGATACCGCTCGATGCTGCTGGTTAGGGATGCGGTGTACTTAGATCTGTTTGAAGGTCAATTAGCTCTCTGGGAAAGACCAATAGAGCTTGTGCAGAAACCTACACATCATCCCCAAGACTCGAATCGGACGCATCGAAGAACTGAGCCAAGCATTAGTGACGTCAACAGTCAGCTTTGACCAATTGTATCTGCTTACCTCTGGATCTGCCTCAATGTTCGCCTGCTGGTCCTGTGCTCGTGGTGGGACGTTGGCCATGATTGCTTGATACCGGAAAGCTACAGGGCGTGGCGCAAGCAATCGAGTGTTGATAAGCGGGGTATATATATGTAATGAGCTGGTGTGCGTTTCGTCGAGGAAAGATGGTGGACTTGGGCCCAGAGCAGGTCTTATGTAGCGGGTATGCACGTCGCAAATCCAGGTGTACCCGATGGTATGAGTTGGCGATGAAGGTGGTGGGGGGGAATTTAAGGGTTGTCGTGTGGTATCCCGCTAACTAGGCACGCTTGATGGCCCGGACTACGACGGCGAACCTTTTACAAGTAGCTAGCCCCAGTAGCGCAATCCCACCAACTCCCTCTTAGAGCAATTGGCTGGTTTTGATGGAGTGAGCGAAGGTGGGGTTTGCATAGCGCTTATGCGCAACTTTATTGACGCTATGTATTTGGAACATAATCGATTGGCTGGCCAGACACAAACATCAGCAAACACTCGGTTATATCCTTACCTGCGCGCAACAATCACTCATTGCTCGTCCAATATTGACATTGTCTTTATTCACTGTCATTCCAGGACTCAAAGTCACTTTATAACATTCGTCCTCAGGGACCGCTGGCTTTGAGCGTCGAGAATTGGGAGGCTCTCTACAAAATTGGCACGCTTTGTGGCGGTCATCTCCGGGACAAGAGACCGGCTAGGGGCCTGTTAATGAACCCCTCTGATCCCTGCCTCTAGGGCAGAACTTCGGGCGCTTCCTACATCCCCGCGGGCTCCGGGCCGCGGCCTAAAAAGCAAACTTTTCCAATCACTGAATTGCAGACAATGTCGAGGAATTCTGCCGTACAAAATAGTCACTGCAAGACATCAGCAATCATGCCTTTCAGTAACAGAGTTATAGGCCAGCTGACCCGCATGTGTCAGTCGCGTACGCAACGTACTAGCGATGCAGTCTTGGGGTAACCTTCAGCATGATAGATCGCGTTATAGAGACTGAAATGGGGTAGGAAGAAAAACCTGGAAAAGACGTTATAGAGAAGAGAGGATAAGGCACGAAAAATGAGACGAGTCCCACTAACTCTTTGCAGTACAAGCAGCGCCTCAGTTATACTATACCTCAACTAAGAGTGCTTGTGGGTAGACCAAATACATCAATTGATCCAAAGATTTTGGACCAGCGTAGAACCTCTCCTCTTCTGCCTCTCAAAGGACTCAAAATGGTTTTCTCCTCAAATCCGTGCTAGAAACCCACCCTCCCTCCAAGCCCTATCCGATCCATAGCCTTCTTCAACCCCAAAATCCTGAAATGCCTTCGCCGCCAAAAGACTCATATATCCATCCCTCTTGACACATGACAACCCTCAAATCATGACGATCTGCAACTCCTAATGGTGCCTCACACTAGGGGTCAAACCGCCATTCATGTACGTTGCGTTCTATGACTAGAGATATGGCTACTGAGCCTTCTGCTGCTCGCTGTGCTGCGAGTCCGATGCCGGCTAGGAGCGCGGGAACAGAGGTGGGTGTGGTGGGCGCTTGTAGCTCTGAGAGCGCTTGGCTGGGTTTCAGGCGCGAGAAGTGAGAGTGTGCTCCGGTAAGGGTTTGGGAGATGGGTTTTAAGCCTGGAGGTGGTGTGGGGATTGTCATCGTAATAGAATGGAATGGTGGGTAGGCCGCTCTTCCTAAGATGTGACGTGCGCTGCACATACGGAGCGATAAAATTGTCTACCCTCTACCTCCGTCACCTGAGGTGACCTTGTTTGACTTTCGACACTTTGAGAAAAGGCTGTCAAATGCCTCGCCGTTGAGGGGGCGCTATAGGAAATCTACACTCATTTGTCTGAGATCATAGAAGACAGAACTAACCCGCCGACCAGTTGTTCCCTTGCGAACCTATATGTATCTGCGAAGTTATTCAGGGATAAGCTAATCACAGGCGCTACTGATCACGATTGCTATTGAGTAAACGAACAGAATAGTTGTGAGAGTGTCGCTCTTATTGCTCTTATGACTGCTGTCGCTATGAATACTCGTGGCGCCATATTAGGCTCCTTGCAAATTGATTTGGTCGCCAATATTAGCGTGAACGTATATGCAAAGTCGCTTGCATATCACCTAATTCTCAATAATTCTTTTACTTCCATCATGCTCACGCCGAGAAAAGTCAAGGTCCACCGAGATACCACACGTGGGGAGATCTGTGGCGGTGGCTGCAGCAAACATCATCAGCGTTATGACCAACAGCAATGGACTGACCGGTCACACTCACCAAGTCGATACTGCTTAGCATAAGCAGTCGTCCATCCTCCCATAAACTTCCTCACTGTAATGTGTCCGGCCACGAAATTATCCCGGACAGCCCAAAAAAGCGAATTACTCCCAATGTCGGTGCCAATGCTTGCGAACGTTGATGTCCATTGAACGCTGCACGAATCCAAATCAGCAAGAAGGATTTTAGAGGTCCTTTCGAGCGTGGTACCTACGCATTAGCATGGATGCCCCACTTGCTCCATGTTGGCATGATGGCAGCAACCCACTGCTTGGCTAGCGCCTTATTGACTGCAGCTCCCAATTGAAACGCATTGCACGCGACATTAGGTTGTATCGCATCTTCAGGCTCAATATCAAGCCCGAGGTAATGGACTGGAATCTTATTCCCGTCCACAACGGCAAGCAATTCGCTAATCTGCGTCGTGATGGATTTGCAAGCCCCGCCCGCAGGCTGCGTTCCCGTGCCTGGACATGTCAGAAGATGAGAAATACCTGGCTTGTGGATGATATACAGGGAAATATATAGGCGTTAATGCTTGTGATACCGGCAGCTTGTGCTGCTGTCCACGTAACGGCCGTATTGCTGTCCACCGCTCCTCCCTGCAGGTAGAGTACATTAGCGATGCCCACCTGAATATCCGCTTATCGGACGCGGTCTTAAGGAGCCACAAGCCTGAGTATAGCCACGCGGGATCACTTTCTTGATACCCTGACTAGCAGCACAGGTCCAGAATGCAGTGGACCGAGCGGAAGAGAGGCCGAAACTGGGGACGTCGCCATCGCTTGGTGGTGGAGGTGGCGCTGATGTTAGCGCTGCACTGGGAACGCAGCACTATTGTGTTTTATTTTTTACGATTCACAATGGACTTGGGTCCTCGGGATTGTTTGCTTCAATGTCGCTTACTCCAGGGCAATAGCCGGCAACGTAATGACCGCTCTTGCACGTGGTACCTGTATTTTGACAAATGCCTGAGCCTGAGGGTGTGGAGCAGCTTGTCGTCAGTACACAACATTGGGTGAAAGTTCAAGCACCATCCAAACAATGGCGACATCAGCAACGCACCTGAAGATTACATGAACCAGGAAAAGCGCCGGCAACGTATGACCCCCTGCATGAGCTCGACGTCAAGTGACAGACCCCACTGCCAAAAGAAGTGCTGCACTCCTCCGCAGCGCAACACTACTCAATCCCTAAGCACGGAGTTCAGTATTCGAGGCACGTTGCGCAGCCATACCTGTACTGTGCTCGGACCTAGACAAGCGCCAACGGCGAACTTGCCTGAGCAAGTGTCAGCAGTGTTCATGCACATGCCACTACCCGAGTTGGTGGTACAAGTCTTCGAGACACAGCATTGGAAGTTGGTGGGATCATTGGGACAGTAGCCTGCTAGGTTGAAGCCGCCGGTAGTCCAGCTGGAGGTGGCTTGGCAGCTGCAGCTACATCCCGTTGATGTGGCTCAATGGCCTGCTTGAAGAAACGGAGAAGGCAATTTGCATACAGGGGTAGAACTAATTGTACGATCGAAGAGGAGAGATCGGTCGACTGTTGCTGGACTTGTGAGGTGGAAGGCGAGGCGGGTCTTGAAATGCATCAGAGAGTGTCCAGGATGGAGAGAACTTTGGGCTTGAGTCATAGGATGCTTGTTACATGAGGGTCTTCTTATAGACAGGGACGATTAGTGGCACAATTCTTCATTTCGCCAAACTCGCATGAAGTTGCATCGCTACCAAAGCCAAGAACAAGCATAATCGATGCCTTGGTCCCCTTTTGCATGCGATCCAGGAACAATTTCATCGGCAAGGCTCGCTTTCGCCCCTAGTACCTGGATATATCGCGTGGGTCAAGAACACGGAGCTTCTTGACCAGACCTCACGCCATTGTCATATTGGGGGGCGGAAGTGTTGCCAAGCTGTTGAAGCTGCGGTTAGGCCCATTCCCCCGTTGTCTCGTGAATGCCAAGACATAAACACGCTTTTCCCCATTTGTATCCGACGAAACGTCGATGTTCGTCTTCTTCTCTCCATCTCATGCTTTGTCTTTTGATCCAAATTCTTGCCGACGCTGTTGTGTCTCCAGAGTCAAGTCACCACCTTGTGATCCTATGCAAGAGCCGAACAACTATCCTGGCGGCAAAGAAAATCTAAAAGTCTAACGGAGCAATCTTAACAATCTTCGGTCCAGAAGCTAAAATTAGCTTCTGATGATGGAGAAGTAGAGTCTTCCAGTATCCGGTCCAGAGAAGTAGGTCTTTGGTCTTCTTAGTGGTTCCTTAGAGAACAGATCCTCTGCCGTGAACGGCTTCTTCTCTTCACTTTCTAGACCTGTATCCACGCCTGCAGGAGAAGCATCTGTGGCTTTGGGTTGCTCGAGAACCACTGAGATAGGTCTTAGAGGTACGCCTGATGCTCTTCCAGCATCTTCCCACATCTTTGCAAAAGATGCAGGGCTGTGGCGATAGATTGTGCGCTTTTGACCATCTTCTGTTTTGTCGAATGGGGGCTTCAGGGGTTGCTCAACAGGATTGACCACGCCGGCTTGCGCGCCAAGAATGATGCTTCCAGGCCTGTGGGAGAGCAAGCGAAGGATGCGAGTAGCGACCTTAAGCTGGTTACTGTAGTCGAAGAGATGGAGGAACATGTTGATGACGATGATGTCTGTTTGTCCCGGACCCAGCTTCATCATCAGATTCCCGTTCATAAAGCGGTCATTCTCCGTGAGAACATCATCTGCCAAGAAGTGATGCTGGGGAAAGGTGTCTCTATCCCGCCACAGCTCATAGGAAAGGTCTTCATATTCTGCAAACAGATCGGAGGCGTAGAGTCTGTCCGCAGGCGCTCCATCGAACACACATTTGCGCAGATCTTGCCCCATGCATGCTCCGAGATCTAGTAATGAGTCGCCTTGCTTCAGGCGTGGGAGCACCATTGTGTGGTAGAGTGGGTGCTTAGCCAAGCCAAAGCTCAGAAACCAGAACTCGCCAATGCATGGCCATGGGAAGATTCCCCAAGCTTTGTCCCTCTATGATGTCAAGATGTCAGTTCAGGCCCTGGAAAGGAAGGAAATCCGACTTACTATGCGATAGATGTGGGTCTCAACATCTCCAGGCGGGATCTTGCTGTACTGTTCCAGTAGAAAACGGGCGTCAATTGTCAGTTCTGTCGTGAGCTCATGATGATACCATGGCCATGAGACGCTCTTTGCACCTGCTGGGACTGGGCCGTCCAGCATTTTTGCCATCTCTACTCAGGTCTCTGGCTCGTTACGCCCAATGAGATCAATCAACTTGATCTGCTAGTCCTCGTCTGCTCGAGGAAAATCTTCCACAATTGAGCGTGTATCCTGACCGTAGCCTCAAATAGAGTAAAAATTGATTTAGAAAAGCGCGTCAGCAAATAAGCTGCTTGCTGATCCTCCTGCAGGCGGTGGCCTCAGGCGATTTGGAATCAGGCAAGGGCATCTGACTGCTTCCCTTCTAACGCTTGAGTCGCTCTCCGTTTACAATCCTTTCGTTGCTTCACGCTTGGAGAGAAAGGGCGGACGTTGTCGTCGAATGTTATCGTGGCCGCACGAGCCCGCCGGAGAGAACGGAGACAGATGTCGACGATCTTGGGAGCAGCTCAAAGTCTCGAATATCAGGCTGCTTCATATCATGTGAGTCTTTGTAAGATTGACCAATGATGCTAGTAGATGTTGTGCTTTATCTCGATGGTAGGCCTAAAATACGGCCCCTCTTTTTTGCGCTTCATTGATTGGTGGTGACGATTAGGTAAGATACGTCTTGGCAGGCTAGTATCGGCCACTTGCTGGCCGTGAGATTTTGTCCTACGCATTTCTCCGACGTTATATGTTTTGGATAATCTCCTTCTGAGTGTTATGTGGCCCACTGAGACATGAAGGACTTGTACTCCGCTGATGTGTGAGGTAAATGCCGTATAACCCCCGCAGAATTGCCTGTCACGCTGGAACTCATTGCTGCACTATTAGGCCTCCCTCCAGCTTGGAGATTACGGAAATTCGGAGTCTTCTGCGAACATAGATGTTTAACACGGTATAATATAGCCGTTGTTAATCATAGAAGAAGGCTACCAGATATATATAACAACCTTCTCCCTCTTTTGGCAGTCCCAGCCAGCAGCTTCCGCGTTGGCAATTTCCTTGATTCAATAATGTCACCGCAAGAATCTAGATCTGTGTTGTCGTCGACTTCAATGCTAGACTCTTTCAAATACTTGACGAGCGGTAAGCTCATGCACGTCAGGCGATGGTCTGCGTAAAAGTGACGTCTTTCTTGGACTCCCGCCACGTTGACTTGGTAGTTATGCCGATTCGGTCGAAATCTCATCGAACGAAAACAACCTTTCGACAAGCCACAGCCGCATGGCATCATCTCACGATTTCTCTCCGCATCCACACCGACCTACATAGTTGGCCTTTCGAGATCAATATACTACGAGAGTGTCCGTTGCGATTGGTGTCCGCCATTCCGGTCGCATCGACATCTCGTAAACAAACGGTGCTCGCCGCTTACGTGGCTTGGAAATCAGTTGTCAACAGACTTCATGACAAAGTATGTAAGCGAGCATGGCCACGAATGTCGAGATCTCTCTCACAAGCCTGGCCAAATCTGACCCTAATGCGATTCCCGCTGTGTAAACTTGCTTTTTCGTGGGCAGATAAGCCGGGAACACGAGCTGCTTCGCAATATCTGCCCATGAAAGGCTGCCTTCGTTTACTGCTATATCTAGGCTATACTGGACCCTGAGGCTAGTTCACCGTCTCTACGATCATAGTGCATAATCTGGTCTACAAAGCCTAGTTCTGTTCTTAGAAATTCCTTATACGGTTGAGTATAAGCGAAGGTCTGCAGCTCTTAGAAATCGTCTACTCAACCTCCACCTAAAACATTGTATCACTCAACTGCCTCGCCTTTATAGTCAGCATGCTTTTATATCTGTACCTTCTACCTCTACTAGGAGCCTTTGGTCCCGCACAAGCTGCTCCAACTCAAGCACTGGAGCCTCGTGGAGCATCACAATGTGGTTAACACACCAGCATCTCGACCGGTACTTTCACCATCGCTACCAACAAATGGGGTGCATCATATGGACAGGTTCTCAACGCTCCCAAACCCACGGTCTTAGTGGCAGTACTCTCGGATGGCAGACCACATGGACATGGGCCAACGCCGCAAACTATGTCAAGAGCTATACCAATGTCGAGTCATCCACCACATCTTGCACGCAATTGAGTGCATACAATACATCCCAACTACTTGGTCTTGGAGGTTTTGTTTTCCTTCATCATGTCCACGCTGGCAATCTTCGACTAACACAGGGATGGAGACCGCATTAAGCTTTACATGTGATGATGTTTTTGGTATCCTTGTAGATACTCTCGTTGCATCGCCTTTTTTTCTTCAGGCAGTCATCCAACCCGTCTATGCATTTGAGACGATCCTTGGTTCAAAGACTCATACAGAGTGCATGTTACGGTAAGCTCCGGGCCCTGTAATCTTGTCAGTCTTATAGAAAGGCACTAACACCGAAGATGCTTCCGGCGTTATTGACTCTGATCGCATCGTTGAGAAACTTGAGTGATTCCCACAGACTCAAGTGGTGTGGAATGCTTTCTTGGAAGTGCCAGTTGTGGATCTAGATTGACCCAGCGCCCACTCGAACGACCATTGGCTGATATCTCTGTATATAGGATAAAAAGTGCGGCACAAGGTCACATTATCCTTTGCTCATCGTTGCACACTATGCCTTCAGAGACTATCTGCTATCCCCAAATGAATCCCTGTTATCTGAGCTGGACTTGACATCTTGAAATCTTATTCGAATATCTGAGAAATGGCTTCACGCTCTCAGCCCACTGCACAAGAAGCGGCTGGACTTTCCCCTGGAGCTGTTGCAGTAATTGTGACTCTATTGGATTGATATACATTAACGCTGCTGCAGTACCCTCTGGTACATCTCTTACAGCTCCTTCAGGTAGCTTCGCTGTCGCCTATACCGCAAGTGGGAGCGTCATTGTTTACACCAACCCTGCCGGGTCCACGTCTACCAGTATAGCTCCAGCCCTATATCTACTTCTAGCTCCTATAGGAGTACTGGCACGAGCTCCACAAGCTCTACGGCATCGATTGTTTGACCTGATAAGCTATTCGATCCCGGTAGATCAGGAGCGTTGACCGGCGAATCTGATCTTCTTGACTTGACCACTTTCTACAATATTCAGTGCATTACTGGCCATGAAGATTGCCCAGAGAACAATGCCTAGAGCTTTTCTGTCTCTACTAGTACAACCACATTCAGTGTCACAGGGTAAGAAGACCTAGAAAATATCTCGCAGGTTGCTTATCGCTGCAATGACCACACTGCTCAGTGCCTTCCCAAGAACAGATTTAAGCTACAGTAGTTGAGTTTGCGAGAAGACAGCTAGGTAATGGATCGCCAGGATCGCCACGAACGATATAATTAAGCAACAGAGTTACCAGGATCCTCTCATAAATCATCTGCGGAGAATCTGTACATTGCTTAAAGATCTTACATACTCATTCACCGTTTACCTAGCTGCGCCTTCACGTTCACAATGCCCTCTTACTGAAGAAGATCTAACAATTCTTTACGGCCTCCAACGTCTCTAAAGGTGTACTCTGTGTCTGGGCTCACCACACATTCCCTCGTTTTGAGTAGCAATCTTACTCTCGCCCCCTTTCGCCTTCCGACCAGCAAGACCATCGAAAGGAGCTTGCTTTAGTGGCTCCTCCAGCCATGTATTGATCCTGTCAGAGACCTCTTTATCGTCTCCTCGCTTATACATGTCTGGACGAGTCGTGGCACTGTATTGCTTGATGGAATGATCCTATGAGGAGTGAGCGGTGGATGGAAGGTGAGCTCTGCTGGAGGAGGTTTGGTGGAAGAAGGAGTATATGGATTCTTGAAGGACTTACCATAGTGGGCTGAGAGCAGCGCTGCCTGTGTTTGTACTGTTTTTGAATTTTTTTGGGAGCCAGGATGGACGTGAGAGATCCGGGTAAGAACGTGAGCAGGGTCGGTGGAGCAGGGTTGTTCGAGTCTGAGGTTTAAGAGGTGTATGATCATGAATAGGCAAGAAGAATCCTGGGATTGAATCTCTCTAGACTTTGGGGGTGCTTCAGCTTTGTAGGATGGGCACATTGTCGGTGATTGTCCGCGAGTGTATACACGAGGTCACAATATATGATACGTTCTTCGCTTTCTGCCCCGTTTTGGGGGAGGAAGCAGGGATACTCCCATCACCAAGGGCACCGAGGGCACTACGGTATCTAGCCCAGCTTTCGACCGCACAAGACGTTGGAACAGTCACATTCGTCCTCTTTGAAGATTCGGACACCCGAAATGTCGTACGGTGGGAACGCACAGCTTGATGTTGCAGTATTACTCGCTGACGGTGGATGCTCACTGCTTGTTCGCGGTCATTGACCGGTGACGATCTTGGAGAACTCGGATTCTTTTTTATTCACCCAATTCTACTACGATGCTGCTGCCCGTGTGCCTGATAGGTGGTTTTTGCCCCCTTGGTAGGGCAGAAAGCTAACAAATCCTTCGGTCCGCCCATCCCACCTCGGGCGCTACGTTATTAGGGGCAGTGCCAAGGAAGAGCTCAAGCGATGCTCTCCAATCGCAACCCCCCTCCTTCCTTCCCACATAATTCGACTAGCTGAAAAAGCAGCTGCACGCGTATGGAAATGATTACGGTACGAGTTTGCTCTGGCCCGTCTAGCTATAGCCTGCCTTTCCTCCCTCATCAGATATGAAATGCTCTTTCTTGGTCATCTCGTCCCAAGTTTATTCCATGTCTTTGGAAGCGCGGTCCCTATCCGCTTCTTGCTCGTTCTTCACAGTCAAAACGCGCATCGATTAGCAGCGAGTAAGAAACCATCTAAAGTAACTTGGTCATGAGTTGACAATCGCCTTTGCTCTGCATCATAGACGTTCTATGATGTATCACGATTTCCATCCTCGTCTAAGTAATTGGGTCAAGATGTTTCACAACCAGTATATCCAGGGCAACGGAGATCCTGAGTCCGCTGACTTTCAAGACCCGGCTCTAAATCCACATGTTTTGGACTTCCCTTTTAATCCTTCAAATTCCCACGCCGCTCAATATCCCTACCCGTTCAATACCGCTCAACAGTCTGGGTTGGGCCATTTGACATGTGAAAGCATAGGCGGAGAACCATTGATACCGCAGAATTTCCAGGATATATCAAATGTTCTTTCCGCGACGCCTGGCACTGTGCCATTAGGTACGCCAGGGAACTGGAGGCACTATCCAACGAACAATTGGGGTCGCAGCCCTCAGGGTTTCATGAATTCGGACAACGCCCAATTGGCCGTCGGTCTGTCAAACAGCTCTCAAGGTTTATTAGGCTTTCCGGCGAATGACTTCATAGCACAAGCACCAACTCCTCGACAGACCGCGGCGCCAGCTTTACCTCCAGCTTCGGAGAGCAACCGTCCTCGTCCCGGAAATACAAAACTTGACGATAGAGCGTCCTTTGCCGACTTCTCCCATCCTAAGAAAACTCCCGGTCTTCGGGAACCGAAAGGTTACAAGGTCGAAAAGACTCGACGCCCGGCCCGTCATGACAAGAAAAGCGTCGTGCCATCGAACCCCAAAGCGCCGCAGACCGCGCCTACATCAATGCCGGGACAACAGAATCCTGATAGTATGACTATCTGTAGCTTCTATCTCTGGATGGCCAAGAGACCGGGCGTCATGCCTACAGAGCACGAAATGTTGTATTTTAGCCTCTTGTTTGGCGACTCGTTCGAGACAGTTCGCAATTGGTTCCTAAGAAACTTGGCAACAGACCAACAAGACGATGACACGGGTTATCAAACAATGACAAGCTCAAATGTCGATATTGATGTTGCTGCTGCTTATCGGCGCAGACGGAGCCATTGCAACCGCAAAGCAGACAAGCTACGTGGCGAAGACACAGATTATGTAGAAATTGAATGGGACGAAGCACGACCCTACGCCTGCACCTCTCGTTGTGGTAAGAAGTTTGGCAAGAAAGCTGGATGGAAAAGGCACGAGGAGATGAACCATCCGCCGAAAGCTTGGCTTTGCCACTTCCCAGGATGTCAGGACGAGAGGAAACGTGTGTATTTCCGTCGGGACAAGTTCGGAAAACACTTACGCAAAACTCATCGGGCACTGAATGTCACAAAAACCGTCATAGATTCCTGCTGCGTACCGATCAGATCCAATTTCAGCAAGTACTGCCTCTTCTATCATTGCGATAAGCAATTCAAGACTTGGAAGAAGCGAATTGATCATGTTGGCGACCACCTCAAGAATGATCGATGGGATGTTTCGCAGTGGAGGTGGGCGGATGATGAGATAGAAGAGAGCGGGGATCCAGACGGGAGTGATTGTGAAGATAGCGAGGACTCTGACTCCGCCGATGATGACGACGAATCCGAGGATTCCGACGCTGACAATGGACTTGGTCGTTTGAACAGAGAGCGTGAGTCTGGCTCTGACCCACATGATCGTGGTTCTGGGTCGTCAGGGGGCCAACGAGGTCAAGGATCACAGAGACGATCAAATGGTGGAGCCACCAATGATTTGAATGGATACCAGCTTAGCCTCTCTAATCACAGCCCAGATCCCAGGATCACGGAAAGCGTCCCAGCCTGCTGCAACCAGACTGTCCTTGCAATTCCAAACAAGGACGCATTATTATTAGGAACAACGAGTGCATCCTACGCCCGAAGTACATTCACGGATGGTAACTCCACTAGACCTCGCCCCTTGCTAGAAGTGGTGTTGGGACCCTTAGGGCGTGGGTCGAAGGCAAGTGTCGATGAAGTCAAAGTCCAAGGCTACAACGGGACAGTGGCTCGAAAAGTGATCCGTCATACCTCGTCGAGAAAACAATGGGAGCTTTACCGTGAAGCAAAGATCATGGCCCGATTTAATCACCCGCATATTACGCATTTGATCGCGGACTATGAGGACGCAGACTCGGTGACACTACTAGTGTTACCTGTTGCAGATTGTAACCTTCTGCAATATCTCAGTGGGTGCCCATCGGGACTGTCAACGGGCGAAGAGATGTGGGATTGGTTCAATTGCTTGTCTTCTGGTCTTCATTACATGCACGAGAAAGGAGTTCGACATCGAGACATTAAACCCAGTAATATCCTCGTCAAGAATAAGCGGTTACTGTACAGCGACTTTGGATCATCGAATTTGGTAGCAGATGAGGAGTCAATTGGTTCCGAAAGCGCAGACTTCACCGAGCAGTACGCAGCACCAGAAGTCTATCGAGGCGAACGCGGAAGGGCGGCAGATGTCTGGTCTCTAGGTTGCGTTTTCTACGAGATAGTGACCAACTTACTGCGGCAGCCTGTGGAAGATCTGAGGCCAACGAAGCTGCCAAGGCGCAACTCAACAACATCTCCCGCTGTAGCTTCACTCAATTGGCAACGGGCGAGGGAGGGGAACCGTGCATTGAGATTAGAGGCGGCAAAAGCGTCAGCATCACCGTACATCTCTTTCGTTTTGGACAGTTGCGAAGCCATGATGAGACTGCAACCAGAGCAACGGCCAACCGCTGCTGAAATTTCAGAGAAATTTGCACCGTGCCGATGCTGCAAGAAAGAAATCAAGACTGGATTAGAGAAGGATCAGCAATCAGGACATCTCCCTGGGCACCATGAAGCTAATACTGCCAGAGATGGAAGCTGTGTACCTCAATTAATGCCGGCTCTCGTAAACAGCAGCGAGGCAAGCACATTGAGTGACGCCAGCAGCATACAGACAGCATCATTCGAATATGAGGACATACCAAAGTATCGCAGAGATCCATGGTCGGGGCATGGTAAGAGTGCCCTCAGGATCGCACGAGTAGACACCTACAGTATTCCTTTGGACCTCGAGGCACCTTGCGAGAAAATGATCCAGCGCTATTTGCGTGAAGACGAACCCCTTAAAAAGTTCTTGGTTTTGGGGGAATCTCGATATGTGTCTCGCTCGGACGGTAAGAGACAGAAGATAGGGAAGGCGGTGGAGGTGAAGGACTGTTGGATTGTAGGAGAGGACACTCTTGGGCATGACTTCGATCAGCACTTCCTCCACGGTCAAGCCACTGCTGCGTCTGCGAGATGGAGTTTGAAACCGCGGGTGGGTTGCAATGTTGGATTAAAAGGATGAAAAGAAATCAATCCAACCCCAACGAAATGGTGACTCCGCTTTAACTACGAAAGGAGAACGTAGTAGCATGCAGCTGCCACAGCAGAGTCCAACCCACACTTCAAAACCTGCCTACCCCCACAGGCCAGCCGCACGTGAACTCGTATCGAAGTCGAGCCGGCCACCACTTCGGCTCTCCGCCCCACTAAACACACGCATCAGCGCAACTCACAAGTACGGAAAGGGAAACTCACAGGGGTTTTCTCGAATACCATACATCGTCCAGTCGGCGTCCGACGTGCGATTTCCTCCGCCAGCCGTCTCGCAGGTAGGGAAAGCCAACTCACAGGGCATTTCTCGCGAGTTATCAATCGGTAATCGATATCTGCGCTGTTGAGGCGTAATTTGAAATCCATGAGCGTGCCATATTAGGTTGGTGGGGTCTGTCATATACCCATTCGATTTCCATCAGACGACGCAATTTTACTCCATGCGTTGTCACTATCCTTCCGCGTGGTCCGTCTGGTGTGACCCGGTTTGACGTGCTACATGAGGATGGCTTCGACAGCTGGCTGGGTCAGGTACATGTTTCTTCCAGGATGTGGTGGGGTGGTCTGCATCTTGAATTCTTTGACGTCGAGGGTGAGATTGGCCCCTGAGCTGGTTCGTTGAGCTTCTTTCATGAATAGTTTTGCTAGTGGATTCCATTTCAGTGTGTTGGTGGGGGAAGATGTAGCCGGAAGCACCATGTTGGCTGTGCAACAGAGCTTCCGCTGGAGGGTAGGCGTTTTGGCGAGGTCACGCCAAAGGGTATTAACTCGTTGGGAAAAGAGATCTTTTGTGGGAGATGAGATGGGATTTCGAGGAAGGATCTCCCAGATAGCGAGGAGTGGGGAGGGCGAAAACATTTCTGTAATCGCTTGGGGGGTGATGTGTTTTTGAACGATTGATTGACTAAGCTCTGTTGCTCTAAAGGGTGTTGGAAAGTGTGAGTCTATTTTGATATAGATGATGTTGAGAAACAACTGCGTATTTATTGCTGAGAAGGAGGGCGTAGTAGGTTGTTGAGCTGCGAAAATTCTAGCTAATGAAGACAAGGTTCAGTAGTGTATAGAAGATGGTGTGCCAAAGGTAGTGCAACGTTTCGTGTCAAAATGATGAGTGTTGTTTGGCACGGCCATTAGGCCGCATCTTCCCTCAAGAACGGAAGGAGTATTCATCAGCGAAGCCGCTATAGATTGATATGCAAGTCCCTCCAATATCCAATCCCAGATCTCAAATATGTCAAGAGAGCGATTTCATCGAATAGTAAGTCCATTCACAATGCCAAAACGACAAACTTCGTCTCCAAGCTGAACAAAGCGACTGTATCAAGAAATTGAAACAAGTCAGTCGGTCCCTAGGATCCCAAATACCATAAAATCGACTCCAGACACAGTCAACCCCATTCATGATATTGTTTCATATTCCTCACAGAGATGAGTCATTCGCAGCAGACGCATCGGCAATTATCTACGGAGCTATTACTGTCACAGACAGCAAATCTCATAATACAAAATCTATTTTATCAATCTGAGCATCTAAGAGGACAAATCTCACGGTGCGGAGTCAGAATCTTAGGCGGCGTTCGTTTGGAGGGTTTTTGATCTTTGTCGTTTTATTGGTATCAGGATTTTTTGTACAGAATGGAGGGCGGTATTGATTCATGTGCTGGGGATATCCTTTAGGCTGTCACCCTTGAAAAAATGCCTTTCATGCGGTCTTCATCGCTGAAGATGGCATTGGTCTGGCACAGTGTGTTGTTCATTCTTTGAATTGCTTCTGTCTATGCTACAAAGCCGTCACCTCAGCAATCCAGCCACACCTTCCGTCGCCCTGAAGCTAAAATCCCTGCTCTGCAAGAAGCCAAGTGCGACGCTTATAAGGCTCATGATGTCGTAAAAGAAGAGCGAGTGTCGAAGCATATGCAAGTAACTTTTGCCATACTAGAGCCCCACCATCCAAGCCGCCCAAAGGCTGTGTGGGGTGGTGAATGTCCTCAAGGTCCGGTAGACGAATCTACCGACCAAATTAAAAAAGCTGTATCTCGTAACATGAAAAGGTAGTTCGTGCCGTATGATGTAGCAGATGCAAGAATTGAATGATCGATCGAAGAGGAGTCAAATATTGGCGCCGTCGATGCAAGCGCCAGAGCTGGGGGGAATAATGGTTGAGAGATCGTATTATTCGGGGAGGGAGCATCCAGGAGTTATGACAGCAGCCAAAAGCTGGGGGGAGGGCAGCAGGAAGTGGAGGGCGGCGAGGGACAGGCTAGCTGGATGCGGCACGCTTTACCGCCTCAAGTAATTCACCTGCACATATACTACGCGCGCATGGAGAATCTTACAATCGCACCGTGCTGACAGAAACATGTATTGGTTACTATTCAAATCACGGGCCATGCTTCAGAGTATCAAATCCCTTGAGGACTTTGTCTAATCATTCTAGTATTGTTTGTACACACCAAGGAATTCAACCTGTAGCCATCGGCTCCAGCCTCACCACTATTTCTAAGCTCGAGTAAACTCTGTGGATTCGCCAGAACCTTGAATGATCTTTCCTTCCTTTGAAGTATTGCACCTAGAAACAACTGGTTGGGGCAGGTGCTTCTCAGTCGTCCGTTATGATTATTTCGGATCCGAGCTTGGGAGATTCCCGCAGTGAAGAAAACTCTCACGCAAGGTGCCACAGTTGAAGGTCTCAAGATTGGCCATATTGTTTGCAAGGAAACCTTTCATGATTGATCGTGCCATCGCCTGAGGGTGTTCTTCCTGCAAAGGATGTACGGACAGCTCCACCTGTGTATCCAGCGGTTTCCCCTCTACGTGAGAGGACGCAGCAAGCCTTCAGCACAGGCTTGGTCTTGACCACGAGTTATTCGAGTGATTTTTCGTTCGCGGTTCTTGACTTCTTCCTCTTCGATTCGGTCCAATTTCTTCGTCGCTTCGCTCCTGATCTCCCTTGCACCAAACCTCAACCCATTCCTGTCAACTAATTTCACGAATTTCTTGTCCTTCCGCAACTCCTTGGACTTGACCCCCAAACATCCCTCAAAGACTGGTGCTAGATCATGTGCAGCACACACGTGAAAGTCGCCACTTTCCACCCGCTTCCTTATCTGACGATTCAATCTCTCCTCTAGAGTTGTTTGGACCAAAATGTCCAGCGTTTGCCCGTTGTCGTTGATGACAATCGATTTCAGACGTTCAGCCTCTGCTGGCTCGAAATAAGGTGCCCCAATGTAGGCAGGATCCACGACGAGCTCTAAGCGATCCCGAGAACCTTCCCTCTCTTTGAAATTACGAAGATCGAAAAGGAAGACGCGGACTTTGTACCACAAGTGTGCATTTTCCTGAAGGTCTTGGCTCTGACGAGTCGTTCCCATTTTGAATGATGCCATGTTGAGTCAGGAGGTTGAATATCGCTAGCGTACTAGGTGTTCGATGAGCCGGTTGTGAATTGGACCACGAACGATTCCGACGAGGGTTCAGCTTCGAATGCTCTAGCGACAGATGCGGCGAGCAATTACTTGGAGATTAAGATGAGGGTTTCTGCTCAGTCTCCTATAGCTTCTGCGACCTGCCAAGCTTCTCAGTGACTCATGCGCCTGTAAGGTTCAGCTTGTGCAAAAGTCTATAGAAAGGTGAACTTACCTAAGCGTTGTACTGCTAGGCGAAATATGGCTTCCTGCAAGCAGACAGTAGCTAGAGATCGCAATAGAGTGAGCACTGTTATGGCTCAGTATCGAGTCCACTTCGAAGTTCCAAATGATGAAAGGGGGATATATCCCGGCGTCTGCCCCTTGCTGGAAGGAACAAAGTGGACTCAGGTGACGAAACGGTGTCTTTCAGGCCCGAATTTGCAGAGTAAGATCGTAGTAGTATTCAAGCTCCAATTGTTCTGACCTTCACCCTGAGTAGTGTCCTAGGTCGCTTCTGGCCGCATGGAACATCAGCCAACTTCGCCCTCCTCTTCTCATGCTGCCTTGTACTACGCTCAAAGGTCTTCCTGTGTCTCCGTCAGATCCTGCTCTCCCTTCAATAGCTCTTTCTCCGTCGGCTCCAGCTGGGGCTATTGCCAGCTCAGCGATGGAGGGTATCTGATCGTAGGGAGGGTTTGCAGGGAGCCGTGGTGGGCGGTAGCCCAAGCCATCTCCTGCACTATACGATCGCGGCGGTGGCGAGGGAGGCATCGAAGCGCGGGAGGATAGAGACGAAACGGAGGCGGAGGAGGGTCGATATGATCGGTATGTATACTGCTGTTGGCCCACTTGCTCTATTTCTTGCACCAGCAGACCATCGGCAACATCGTAATGGAAGCGGTGACTTTCAAAGAGAGTGGAATGTGGATCACTGATTTCCGAGAGCATTGGAGGGGCAGCCGAAGTTGGTTGGGCATTCGAAGTATCAGTTGTATTCAAGCAACTTTTGCTGGATCCATCCTGCTTATTGGGAGTGTTTACTGTGATCTCGTTGGTCTGTGGCGAATGGTCAGTTGCGTCGGAATCTAGATATTTCGTTCCTAGATGGAAGGCTTGTTCTGTGGCTGCCAAAAAATCCTTTGTTGAATAGTCGGATGGTGTCATTGGGTAGGGAAGTCGGCCATGTGAAGCTTCCTCGTTCATTTGACGCTGCTCCAGCACGGTTGAAATTGTACGAGGGGGTAGATCAGCTCTCGCTCGGTCTATGCGTACCGATCCTGGCCTTGAGTCATCATGTAATCGGACGCCAGCGAATAGTCCCATAGGAGTTGTAGTCCTAGAGACGGTCGAGACCGAGCTTGTTGAAATCGGCCTTTCAACGACGTTCTCCCTTGGACTCGCGAGTGGGCTGAGAAGGCTGGTGATCGACGCTGCTGCGGAATCTAAACTTTGCAAGGAATCTCTACCATCAACGTTTTCCATTGGACTTGAGAAGCCACTCATTGGACTGACGAGGGTAGTATCTGTTGAGACCGAATCTGTGGACATTGGCCGCTGTACTCCATCTCTCAGACTCATAAAACTCTTCCTCCTTCTTCGAGGATTCATCCAATTCAATAATTGCTCCATCTCCGGGTCATATGGTGGCGGTTGCTCTTCCTTCTTTTCCTGGGGTATTGGTGCAATGACTACCACGTCTTTGGAATAGAGACAACTGATGACAGCTGTCAGGGACTGGTGGCACATGCTTAGTCTTGAATGCTTGTCTCTGACTTTTGGGTTGTCTCTGAACACCCACATGACCTTGTGGCCTAAGCTGATGTTACTCTTCGTCAGTTCATCGACGCGAGCAGGCTCAATGAGCTGTGCGACAGCACGCAGAGCCCTATCTGTATCGTTGATAACAGCATCTATCCATGTGCGCTCGCCATGGTTGATCAAGGTATCCTTGACACGTCGCAGGCGGCGAGCCTCGTTGAGATTGGTGTCAACGTGCTTGGTGGTAGAGAGCAGGTCCGCGGTTTGTTCCCCTACTGCTTTCAGTTGATAGGTCACTTCAAGTATCCTGAAGGGGCCGTTGACTGCAGCAGCGAACGACGAGATCGGATCCATTGCGACGGTATTTCTGTACCATAGTACTAAGTGATGACCAACGACCTTACGAGTATTGAAGCTCGACGTACAGTGATCGGACAATAAGACACTCCAGTTCGTGTTTCATAGAATTCATATTTGACAGTATAGGACAAGAACATGAATCGACGTAGATAGCAAGCTATCCTGCTCCACTAGAGTCTGGCTCTTTGAGCTTTGGTGCGGGGTTCCTGTTAAATTTTGGCAGACTATCGAGGGAATACGAATGGAGACTGGATGTCGCTTGAGAGGTCTATGGGAGGTCACAGCGACATTGCAGTGGGGGGTGAAATAGTTGCAACATGGTTGGGTGGCACAGCAGTGAACATGTTCACGAGGCTGTAGTTCTAGCAGACTTTTGGGGAGCACGGGAAAATTTCCTTGGAAGGAAGGTGGCATCGCGGGCAGAACGAAGTCTCAGAGTGGGGCAGTGTAACAAAACTTACCCTTCAAGGTACTTCTCCGCGACTATCTTCCAAACCTCATGGAGCCTTCTCAACAAAGCTGGAGTTGAGACGCCCCTATACTAGTAGCCGAAACATGCCCGATTCATACCGCTATGGTGACCTTAGACGGCTTCCAGCATGGATCGGAATATCAATTTATGACAAATCCATACTATCCTTGATTGGAAAGTCTTATCGCTCAATCTACAATGACTCAATGAGGCTGAGGACCCTAGCAAGTGTGATCTAATTGGCTAGGGGCGGCTCGCGGAAACGGGTAATGCGATACACCCATGCGCGGCGTAGGATGATCGTCTGACACCATGCTATATGCAGTAGAGATCGCCGAGTTTTGATGCTACGCCCTGTGACACCTGTGGAATTGCTGAGTATGCAGTAGCTCTATGCGAGAAAGAGGGGTAAATATTGGGCGGATTCCCAATGATGACATGACCTGAGCGTAAGCGCTGAAGGCGAGTTGTTTGAAATTTGGGTAGGCACGTTCATTGGTGTGCAAGCCCCTGACGAGATTGCAGGACTCGTACAAGGTGATGGGAATATCTAGCTGCATGAGCCTCTGCAATGGCTTCCGAGGAGGGCCGTGCGTATCGCGGAATATGAAGCCGTCGCAAGGCTATGGATTGAGTACATGGACATGAGAAAGGCAGATTGATATGAAGAGGCCGGCGAAAATGCTATGTCCTCTGCACCACACTCTTGAGCATGACTTGAGGCTCCAGTAATGTATTGCCCTTTTCGTCACTCAACTTGAATAGAGCTGGCGCTATCGCGATCCTGTTTGTGCCCACTTCGCTCTGCTTCGACCATTGGAATTGGAGATCGGATGGTTGCTCAAATATAAATAGCCCCAGATCCGCAGCATCTTTGAGGATTGCAGAGAGACTGCGTCCCCGGTCATCGTCGCTGTATTTCAGGCTTTTCCACGGCGCAAATGCTCGAGAGAATACCTTGACGATTTCATTGATCCGTTGGTCGCGTTCAGCGATATATATGGGATCTTGAGAAGGCCTCGGACGAAGGTAAGCAGTCAGTACACGCCATCGAGACATGCATGGGCTAAACCCTGGGATAGAGTCAGCTGCCAATAATCGCACCGATCCTATGATCTTACCAGGTCTTGCGGATCCATTGGTATTCGCCGCCTTCACGGTACTGGGGAGGAGTATAAATTCGTCAGGAAGGAGAGTAGATTCAGGGTTGGCGATGAGGGATATAGAATCAGTGATGAAGTGAGCAAGGGCGTGCTTTATGAGGGGCACCGCATTTCTGGTTTGTGATAAGAGCGTCCCAAGCGAATCTGATAGATAGGGTGAATTGAATGTTGCGAAATCTGCGTCTGTAGGTCCCATGCTGGAGCGGGCAATACCTTGGTAGAAATTTTCGACGTGGAGTTCAATCTGGTCCAGCGTAGTCTTAGCAATGTTCTGGACAGTCTTGTCATCAGCCGATTGCGGCAAAAAGGTCTCAGACGAGCCAGAAGTATTGTATGTCTCCGTCACAACGGGGCCCTTTGGCTCTGGAGACCGGCTCTGCTGGTCGATAGAGCCCGCTGCAAATGCACCAGCCGACTTCGAGTTTTGATGGCGTGTCTTGCCTCCAGATTTTGGTTTGTGACGCATCAAAAAGAAGGTTGCTAGGAAAGTGACAAAAGCCAGCCCAACTGCGACCCCAACGACTATTCCTGCTACCGTTCCGTTAGGGAGCCGACCGTTGGAGGACGGAATATTGGGGTGTGAAGTCGAATTTGTGGCAGATCCCGTCGTGGTAGTAACGCCCAAGTTCGAGCTTGTAGAAGTTACCTCGGAACGCGAGGTGGATACAGTCGGAGAAATAGACGTAGAGCGCTGAGATGTTGTAGTAGTGGTGATGGAAGAGGCAGAATTATCACTCGCCGCTGATGGAGTTGTTGGCGCCGACACTGATGCCGCAACAGTGGTGGGTGTTGGTAGTGATGCGACGATAGTGGGATTACCAGCAGCAACAAGCGCTGTGTCGACCATGCTAGAAACAGTACCACCTGAGTTGGTGTAGAAGATCATGCCCCCAGGGCCGGTGGATGCAAGTTCATAGCCAGCTGGGAGCAAGATAGTAGACGTGCTATAAGGTGCACTATTGCTGCCAGGATATAAGGCGTAAGCGGTACCTGGAGTGGCCATGGGAGCAAGAGACAAGCAGCACTAACTTCAGCTTTCACAGTGTGGAAACCGACAGCTAGCCCGTTGAAAGTTGACGATGTTTTCCAAGGCTCTGAATTGACAAAATTTAGAGGACAGCAGCCCCTGGGGGTGATGGTCATTATTTCTATACCGAGACAGTCCCACCCTGGTGCCCTTTGCAGAGGCGGGAGGGGGCTTGGAATTAGCGCAATCCTGAAGGGGTAAAGATCACCCACAGACCATGCCAGACGGTAATAATCCATCTGGCTCCACATATGGGTGGGGGCAGAGTCAAAATACAGCTTGGAGACTGATTATTCTAGTGTAACAAGGCTATAACGGCGCGATACAGCCTTCTCAAAAAGAGCCTTCTTCAAAGCCAGATGCCGCCAAAAGGGGCCGCATCAAATTCCGGGGGAAAAGTGCTGGCGTCAAAGACGCAGTTGCACAACTTCATCCAGTCTGAGATGTCTACAAAGGGTTGTACGGAGTACACTTGTTTTCAGCACCCGCGTATAGGACCCGTAAAGTCACCCTCTACCACCCCGCTTTGCACCTGTTTGTCAAGCTCTGGATCGGTTCCTTTCTGCTCTTCCACTTGGACTGAGCCTTCCGCCTTTGACTCCTTTATGTCGTGGCTAATTTCTGCCACGGGACGTCTGGATCGCCGTGCGAGCTGCCTACGCCTCACGAGGCGGTACAAGAAGAACAACCCAATCGTGTAGGCAATGACTGCCAGGGGTATGCCTACTCCAAGGCCTATCTTTGCTGCAGACGTGAGACCCGAATGAGTCAGCGGTGGGCCCATAGTCATAGTTGGTGCAGGCGCAGGCGAGCTGGTGGTGGACGATGAAGGTGTTGACGTGGTCCTCACGAGGCTAGTGATAGACGGAGACGTAGCAGGTATAGAGAAACTTGTCGCGCCAAGTCCATTCGTAAAGGCTATGACGCCCGCACTGTCTGTGCTTGCGACTGCATAGTTGAAGGCTTCGAAGGTATCGGTGGTGACGCTTGTTTGCCCATCGGCTATCACGTAATATACAACGCCGACGATGGGAATGGTAGTATAAGCAACAATGGTGGTAGAAGGCGCAAACACATCAGACATGATCGATCCGAGGGTTCGATTTGGGCCTCGTAGAACGAAGATACAGGTCAAGCTTTTATCGAAGGGAGTAACTTCATTTTGTATATCTCCGTAGAGTAAGACGAGTGGATGGAACAATAATGCAGGGTACCCTTTGCTGCAGCCGTCAGGTACTGGAAGAGGAAGGTTATGACTGGCCAACATGTCATAGATCCAGACCGTGTATCACGCAGACCCCTGTACATTGAAGCTCGTCAGACAGCGCTTATGCAGAGTTGCTGGGATGAGAAATGCTCAGCTGAAGTGGGGGGCTGTCTCAGTGCGACGTTGACGCTAGCCCACCTTGGTGTTGGTCTACAGTGTAGATAAGGCTGCTCGACCCGGACCTTGCTGGCAGAATTAATTCAGCCCACGGAAAGTTGTTTTATGGCGCAGCAAGGCGGGGTAATGAGCTTGGATTTTGGAGAGCCTGACGAGAACACAGAGACTACGGGTTATCGTTTCGACGTCACCAGACCTCGTTGAGGTCTGCTGCTAACAGCGGACAAGTACACGATGACAATCGACGGATGGATACCAGAAATCGTGGTTGGGGTCGATTTTGGCATGACATGTACGGGTATGTCAACAGGCTGATTCCCCACTTCTTCTTTCACAGTATTTGTGTTCCCCGCACAGGATCTGAGAAGCAACAGGGGTCGCTTATTCCATGGGGCCTGATTGGCCGGAACCGAAGACTTTGCAGCACTGGCCTGGCAAGCTGATCAACGAACTGGCCAACAAAGTTCCAACGCTACTTCAGTACAACGAGAGTACAAATACTGTCAAAGCTTGGGGCTTCCTGTGCGATCAGGAAAGCGAGGATGCCGACTATCTAGGCTATTTCAAGTTGCACCTGGATCCTGCATATACCGATCCTCGGCCTGATGCCCCAAAACTGCATCAAGCAAGGCAGTGGTTTCAAGACTTTCTTCGCTGTCTCCATGACCATATAGAAGAGACCTTTTCGGATTCTTTCCCACGCTGGAAGACCCAAAGGACCGAGTTTGTCTTCAGCGTTCCAACAACATGGAAAAGCCCAAGCATGATTGCCGACACGGAGAAGCTCATTCGGGGCGCTGGGTTTGGCAGCGACGGCCATGACCACCGTGCGAACATTGGGCTGACAGAAGCTGAAGCTGCCGCCGTGTATGCTTCGAAACAGCAATTCGAGGTGAGTCTGCTGTACTAATTCCTGGCGCAATAGACGTTCCGCTGATTTGGGTGCAGAAAGACGATGTTGTCTTAATCTGTGATGCAGGAGGGGGAACCACCGTATGTGGAGTTGCCGCAAAAGTTTTGGCTTTCTGCGCCGATACTTTGTTTCATCACTGATCTTTCACTCGGATAGGATGTCAATGTACTAAAGCTAAACTCCGAGAGAGGAGAAGCTACCCAGCTGCAGCAGCTTGGATGGGTCGAAGGTAAGCTCACTTGAGCTCAGGATTTCACATAATGAGCCCAACGTCTGATTACCTTTGTGCATATTTTAGGGCGTTCTATTGGATCTGCATTGATAGACATGAATTTCCATAATATCGTCGTCGACCGACTGGATAAAATCAGAGCCAGCTTAAAAGGAGAGCCCGACTTTATTACAGATCGTATGGTGCATGGCCGATTTGAAAGGATCAAGTGCTCCTACGGTACGGCAGCATCGTCTGCATTGCCGACAATACCAATCGAAGTGCCCGGCCTTGAACCGGGGTATAGCTTTCCCGACGCCCACATTGAGGACTCGAAGATGATCATCACAAGGGAGGAGCTCAAGGGCCTGTTCGACATCCAAGTTGACAAGATGCTAAGTGTCATTGACGAGCAATTCGACAGGATGGACCAAAACCATCCCAGAACACAAATAGTCGAGTGGCACCTATCCCTTTTGCCGGGTTATCCCCTTACTGACCCTACTACAAGTCCTACTTGGTGCTTTCTGGTGGTCTTGGAAGTTCTCCATACGTCAGACAACGCCTAAGATCGCATTACGAGACGGGTCCAGGCTCACAAAAGCCCAATGCGCAGGATACCAAGATCGTCATTGTTGCCGAGCCGTGAGTGTCCTCTTGTCTCCGCCGGTATATGCTATCGTTGAGAATCCTTGCAGTCAGCTTGCAGTCGTACAAGGACTGGTCATGGAGCGTGTTCAGACACTAAGTCGCGGAGCTGCAGTTTTCAAGGAGCGTTGCTGCAGGGTCAGCTATGGAGTTCTGTGCCTCGACGAGTACAACCCAAGCAACCCTGCACACATAGGCCAAAAAGTTACCCTCGATCCTCGTGATGGCAAGAAATGGGTTGAAAATCAGATCGATTGGTTTGTGAAGCAGGTGAGTATTTGCACTGGGTCCGCTTGCACACGGCTCACTGATGTCATCGTCGAGGGGGAGAATGTCTCGACCGAAGGCGTTCTGAGACCATACGTAATGAAGATAAAGCCCGGGAAAGAAGGACAATTATGGCAGACTCACGTTGTGATGTCGACTGTGGTGAGTAGCATTTTGGAAACTTTAGACCGGCTGAATGACTCGAAGATATTGTAGCCTCGCGAACAACTCCCAGCAAGCCTAAGCCAAGATGGAGTGAACCGTTTGTGCGATGTTGAGTCAATCCTCCAGGATAAAGGGGTGGAGATGAAGCTGAAGAACCGACACTGGTTCCAACGTGGGGATAAGTATCTGCGGGCGAAGTTCAACATCAAAGTCATCCTTGGAGCGGCAGATCTCAAGTTTCAGCTACAGACTAAGGATAGGACCGTTCTCAGCAATGATCACGATGCAATCGATGTCAAGTGGGAGGCCCCGAAGCAAAATTCAGCAGACAGGGGTGATGGACTGGCAGCCATGTACAGGGAAAGGAGATAGATCAGCAAAAGCATTTGCGCGTATGGGTGTGGTTTCTGTGCGTGACTTACTCACTAGGACAACCTTGTTGTGACCAATTGGACTTGGAAGTGCCGCAACGTAGACTAAGAAGTGTGGTGTTCTTCTATGCCCAGGTCCAATATCAAGATAGATTTATCCAATTAGCTTCTTCGGTGGTACTACTTATCTCATACTTTGGTAAACGACGCTGCGTCTCTACGCTCGCCCTTTTCCATGGCACTCACTACGATCTCTGACTGGTCAAGCTATATGTCGAAGGGGGCCACAGGGAAGAGGGTATAGTAAACGGCACTATCAAACATATGAGCATGTTCTCCTGCAAGACTGGTAGGGAGTGACCGACGCCGAGAATACGAGCCCTTCTAGCCACCCGAGGGATGCAAAATCTGTGTAACTTCGAGAGAGCCCTCTGGCCTCAGGGTTGATCCGATATGCAAGGCTTGGTAGCTGTGAGATCACGCCGACAGGGAATCATACCACGGCTCGCACGTGGATGCCTGATCGGTACCAATAGAGGCCACACGGCTTGCAGAGCTGGCGGATATTGTATGCCACGGATTTCCTGATTAGGAAATAGTCGCAAATGAGAACTATTGCAGTGAATCAAACTTCAGTCTTGCGACTGCCAAAGACAAAGGAGCTTACTACCAGATATAGGTCCAAGAAAGATCGTGTACCCATTCAGAAAATCCATAAACCTGGTCGCACTAGCCTCAGTTTCCAGAGGCATATGGCAAAGCCGATTACTGCGCACAAGACTTGGCCGCGGCTGGTCCTGTCAGCAAAGTTTTCTGAGGACAGAATTATTGCCCTACCGAAGGCTCATCTATCTTGGCACAAGTGCAGTGATATCGTTGCCAAAGGGAATGGGGTTGCCAGCAACATCTGTTCATATCTTAGGATCAAAATGGGCTAGGAGCACTCCTGACATACTTGTTGCGATATTTGCAAAGGCGAACCCAGACTAGTCAGCGGTTGAACAGAAGTACAAAGACTTCGGAACATACAGAGGACCAACGAAGAATTTTGCTGCGCGGTTATCCCAAAGCTGCACAATTTCGAGCGGGTTCCAGATAATTTGACCGTAGATGACTTCTGAGGAACCGGCCAGAACAACTACCGCCAGAGTCAACACAATCCGAGATGACTTGCCAAGAAGCACTTACTTCCAAGAAGATAAGCATTGAGCCAGCCATCAGTACCGGCTCGTAGATTCAATCCTAATAGCCTGGGGCATACTAAGAGTCATGCAAACAGGAAGACTAATAAAGAGTCCCACAGACGACGTGCCGGAAGTACGAGAATAACGGGTGATATCTGGCATGTTGACAGCATATGCTACGGATCTGGATTAAAGATAACTGTAGAGCGGATCTGGGATCTGAAATCTGGACTGACTTGAGCTTGCAGATATAGCCGTCGTAATCGCAGCCCAGGTGAACAAGCGCACACCAAGGAAGGGCATTATGCACATCTTGAGCAGGAACATCGAGCGCAAGGTTGGCATCTTGATAAAAAGAAATGGGATTGAGACCAGCCAGTAGAGCGAAAAGCTGAGCAGGCCTTGGGCATTGATATCAGCACTAACAGGGAGCCCGTCCTTTTGCCATGTAGCGAAAGAAGGCCAGATGGCATCAATCATCGCTTGGATCCCAAGACTGCCAAGGTAGGCTAGAATGCCGTACCAAATGGGGCAGACCACTGCTCGGATAGCGATTAGCAGGTAGGAACCTCGGAGCCCAAAGGACCTGCAAATGTGGCTCAGTCGTGTACACGGACGTGTAGGTGGTTTTTGCTCACGCTCTCGAGATCACTGGGAAATTGATTGATTGCTGAGGTTTGTTTCCTGTCAGTGCTAGCCATTAAAGGTAAAGTGGCGCGAAGCAAGTTTGGGTCTCTGAAGCAAGTTTAGCACACGGTGAAAGATTACCTTGGAGCCAATATATCCAACACTGGCGCACGCTGCTGCAACAATTACGTTGCCAACAAAAAAGGCACCCAACGCCAAACCAGGATTCAGCCCAAGAGCAACACATGCTGAGGCAGTCTGGATTTGAGACACTGAGAAACCTTCAACGACCCAGAAGCCTGTTAGATGATACCACTCCCACTTCTTATCAGACACTGGGACCGGGTCTAGATCCCCGCTGCTCGATTGAGAGGGATGACTTCCCGCTGTAGACGAGTTCTCTGCAGGAGAGAAGTGGGACCGTTGATTAAGGAAGGTCTTATAAACCGTCGCGTTCGATTGAGGGAGCTCAAAAATTGGCCGAACGAGCAGCAAGCTTCAAGATATTTGAACCGAACTACCCCCCCACATGAAGATTTTCCAAGCTACAAATTGCGCAAAATCGAAGGTCAGCTGCACAATGATCGGATATCCATACTATTCTGGGAAGGCGGGTTGCACGGCTCCTGTGTACGACGAGCCAACCCACACTTCGCATATATGAGTGAAGATCTCGTTACTGTGCAGAAGGACCTGAAACTTCTGCATCTTTGCTCCTCACCACCGAGAATCTCCACCATGATGACGATGGAAGTCATAAGCAAATAATCGGTACTGAGAGGTAGAGTACGCGGTATCTGTTGATGCTGAGAAGAAGAGGACTTTCTTGACTATAAGTGGGCACCCATTCGCTTGCTGGCTTCGCGCACAGTTTGTGACTCCATAGGCTACCTTGTCAACGTAGTTGTAGCCTCAGCTAGATTGCTCCAGTGCTCAAACTTTTCAGCATATCTGTGGGTGGCAAAACGCGTCGCTACGAAAACACGCCATACCTGGACACCGAGGTGGTGCTTAGTAAAATTATGTCGCGATAACAATGTCGGTACGATGACGTGTTTGCAACAAGCCATACTCAATCTCATATACTGGACATGCTCCAAAGTATGTACTCCATGTTGCTCTGCCTTACAATGATCTCACGGCGTCGCCGGTCATTTAGCGTAAGAAGCATTGGAGTAGACTGTTACGTTGTTGGCCTGATGCTCAACCCATTCTTTTCTTTCTGGTCTCAGTTACCAGCCTTGGAGATCGAAGGCCGCTCAGACCTCCCTGTGAGGGGACTGTAGTGGAGACAGTGTTCGCAATAGTTGAAACAGTTCAGTTTTGCCCCCAAACCAACTAACTACGCTAGTATTTAGCGTAGTTAGTTGGTTTAGGGGGTAAAACCAACTACTAACTATTAACGCTAGTTAACGCTAGTTTTAACTAATAGTTTTAATAGTTTATATAAAATTCATAATATTCATAAATCGTTTATAATTTATATTGAGATAATTCTTCCCTAGTAGCGACGGTAACTATATTATAGTAATACTATAAAGATATATATAAATAGATATTCGGAGTTTATTCTAGATATATATAAGAACGTCTTTATATATTCGGCCTTATAGTATATTAAGAAAACGAAGCGTACTAGTATCGCGAGTAAAATTTATAAAATTTATTTTATATATTTTTTAAATAAAATCGACTCGGGCCTTAAATATCCTAAAAAGTTGTTTACCGTAGTTTTTAAAGTTAAAACTCTTTTAGTGCGCCGTTAGCCCCGAATAAATAATAGTTTTTATACTAGTACCGGTTACTATTTACCGTTAATATAAATTTTATACTCTTTATACTACCTCTAGCCCTATAATAATTTTATATAGATCTTTTTAAGTAAATATCTTAATACGAAACTATAATTTAAGGTATTTTAGGACCTTAATTATCTTAATCTTTAGGCGGTTTTTTTTATCCGTAATAGTATACTTCGCCCTAGAAAAGATACACTTTAGTTCTATAGATATAGCTAGTATAGAATAAATATTAATAACTATTCTCGAGAGTAGTAGAAAACGTTATCGTTATTTTAATAATATCTATTAATCGATTACCCGTCGGTCGGTACTAATAACTAGTAGTTCGCTTAGGTATTTATTTAACTCATTAGTAATTATATCCTATTAATTTCCCTGAATCTAATATATTTACTAGAGGTACTAGTTATTTATTTCGTAAAGTTATACTTTAATAGGACGTTTAGGTAAACTAGTCGATAATCGGTATATCTTTTCTTATAAAGTCTTTATTATAAATTTTATATTCGGTTTCTAAATAGGATCCTAACGGTTAAAGTATATATATTTAAATAAGGGATTTAGTATAATTATAGCGATATAGGTAGGCGATTTATCTACCTATTTATTCTAGTATTCTAATATCTTCGTATATCTAGCTTGAATAGACTCTTTTATAAAATTATATATTTTAAATTAATCCTTTACTTCTAAGAAGTATTCGTATAGAAAGTTTATAATTAAGAGTACTTTATCGAGTATAGTTACTCTACTTTCGGTTATTTTAATAGTATCGTAGAATCTTTTTAGAAAGTCGCGGATATATATTAAATCCTATTAATTCTCGGCTGTTAATAAATCGTTTAATAAATTAATATCGGCGTTAATAAATACGACGATTACCGGTTTAATCCTCTTAATTAACTAGTCTAATATCTTGTATTAGGAATTCCATCTAGTACTATTATCGCGGTATAGTACTAGGCCGTTAATATACTTTCTAAAAACTTATAGACGTTAAGTACTTCTATAAATATAGACGATAATATTATGAAGCTTACCGAGTGGCCCGAGTTTATATTATTTATTTAATTACGCGTTAGTAATAGTCCTCGTCACCGCTTTAATATATTCGTAATTATTAATAACTTTACCGAATAGGAACGCCTGAATAGCTAGATTAATTATATAGCCGTTATAACGGAGTCGGCGTTTATAGTAGTTATAATAGAGTCCTTACTCCCTAAATACTTCTACGACGTAACGAATAAGAGTATTATTCGTATAGGCGTTATTTATTACGAAATACCCTAATTTATTAATAATCGTATAGTCTTTTAATACGTCTAGTATTATCTTCGTTTAATTTTTACCCGTATATATACCTTCTATTTTAACTAGCGCTAGTATAGTTATTTAGAGTTTAAGTTTCTCGCTAGTAAAATAGGCTATAACGCCTAAGATCCCGAGGTAATTTGGCGATATTTATATATCGTACGTAATATAGATATCTAAGACCGCGGTGGCCAAGATTTAACGTAGTCGTATTTTCCCTTCTTGAAATAATTAATAAGTATATAATTTAATAGTATTTCTAAAGCTTAAGAGTAGTTGATTTATTAACGAGTTAATATATTCTATAAATACTCGAAAGGCCTTATAAGAGACTATATTAAATAGTAGATTATACTCTATAATTTATTATATATATAGATATTTAAGCGTCTCTTTATCGACCCTAATAATTATTAAATCTAGTCTTCTTTACTCGGCGTTTAACCGGTTAATATCTACTTTATAAAGAATAACTTTATTTACTCGGGTACCGTTATATTAATACTTTAGAGTAACTCTAGTAATAGTAGGATCTTATTTATAATTTTTCTTTAAATACTCCCTTATATTCCTAGTTCCTACTAGATATTTATATAATTTACGGTAGTATTTATAGACGATATATATACCGTTAACTCGCTACTCTATAGTAGTTTAGGACTAAATATCTATTATATATTAACGTTTTAAAGAGCTATTAGAAGACTAGGATATACTAGAGCCTAGGTTAGGAGTATAAGAGGTATTTATAAAGATTTCTTAATCTTCTAGTTATTCTATTACCTCTTCTAGCCCTAGTTTATTTATAAAGATTTAAATATCCGTATACTAGCTAGCTAGAGTAAGAATACTTTATAAAGAATTATAATTATCGGCGGCTCTTAGGGGGGGGCGTAGACGTAATAATAAAGTATTAAGGGACGAGATTAATATCTAGATATTTATTGAATTAACGGCCAGGTTCATTAAACTATAGCCTAGTTATAATATAGAAGTAGGTTAAGATAAAAGATAAAGAACGAAAGTTAGGGTAGGGCTAGTTATTATCTAAATAAAAGTAAATATATAGAGTATTTATTTATTTCTTATCCCAGTTATATTAAGATAGAAATAAGGAAACTAGTTTAAACCTAAATTAAATCTAAAGTAAATTAGGCTAGGTTAAATTAATAAAGTTATATTATAATAATAACCCCCTCTTTAAGGTCGAGCTCCTATAAAATAAATAATCGATAATAACGAATAAAGGATAGGACGGGGAATAGGCGCCGGTATATAAATAAAACTAGGCGTTAACGTTATTATCTATAAACAATAACGGCGGGGCTAGGTTATAAAGTACTATTTATTTATATAATAGTACGAAGTATCGGTCGAAACCGATACGGAACGATAATTAAGGGAATAATAATAGATAAGGAATAAATTAAAGTATAAACTAGGGTTAACTTCTTAAAAGTCGGATTAGGACGAAGATAATAAAAGTTCCTTATATTAATACCTTTAAATAATATACGGTAATTTATAGGGGCCAGCGGCGCTAGGATTCGAGATATAATATTTATTAATAAATTATTAATAACGGGTAAAGTACTAGAAGGGTTTTTATATAACGACGTAATCTTTTTAATTAACGTAATACTTTAATAAAAGTAGACTATAGCGGCGATCGTATTTAGAATTTAAAATACCGTTAATATACTATTTACGTTAATTATCTTCGGTAATTATAAGTTCTCGGATAGACTAGACTTATCTAGGTAGAGGGTTATTAATTATTAATTATAATAAGCTAACGTAGAAGACGGGGTAAACTTTTATAAAATATAGAAAATTTAACTAGATTACGAGAGGATTATTAAAAACCTTAAAGACTCGGAAAGGGCCGATATTATAATCGTCGAGTTTAATTAAAGGGCGTATAATATTCAGATTCTTAATATTTAATTATACTTAGTCGTCTATTAAATATATCGGATATAGGCGCCTTCGTTAATTAGCCGAGGATTTAAAAATAATTTAAACGATAAATATCTTATCGCGGAGGTAGTCGTTTAAGGTTTCTATTTATATTACGAATTTATCGGTAGCGATTAAATAAATATAAGTTTAGGTAGTAAGATTTTAAAGTAAAGATTCGGTAGGCTCGAAACCGATATATAAATATTAATTATAATTAATTAAAGAAAGGCGAGGCTAAAATATTAAAAGAATTAATATTATTATTAGAAAACTCCGCTTTAAGGAGCTATTTCACCTAATTATCCTATATATAATTAATATATATACGGAGGTAGTATTTTATTATAATATTAAACTACTCGGTTTAATTATCCGTTTAAGGATAATACCTAGTAAATATATATTAATCGATTTTAAGGCGTTTATATAAGGCCTTTTAAAACTCCGATATAAACTAAAATCCTCGATCTGAAATAAAGATATCTAGTAGTTTATAAAGCTTTTATATATTCTAATAAAAAGCGTCGTAAACTTCGTTTATTTTTATTAACGTAATTAATACTAGGTACCGTATCTTAATTAAGCGGTCTACGAAAATTAGAATATATTAATAAATAATTCTTATAAAGGTATAAGACGGTAGGGGATTATATAGTCTATCGAGACGTCTTTTTAATATCATTATAAGAGCGGTAATAAACGTAGTTATCCTTAAATACGTTAGCGGGAAGGTTTAGTTCTTCGGTATATATAATAATTCCTAACGAATCGTTAGATAATAGTATAGACGTTAGGTTATTAATAGGCCCGATTAATTAATTCGTAATATTTAATACGATCTAGGTAATTACCCGCGATATTATTATAGGCTAGTTAAATTAGACGAAGGCGTAGTTTATTAGAATTCGGAATATATCTCTTTCCTCGGAAGTAGAGAACTTTATCCTTATCTTTATATTTAGCGAGGGGAATTCCGTTATAATAATATATTCTAGAATATAGTATTTCTAGGACTCTAGGGGCGAATTAATCGGCTTAATTAATTATATCTTATAATTAATAAATTAGGGTATTGTATAAGTTTTTATTTAAATTAATAAATTAGTCTTTATTTAATTTAAGCTCGTAGGATATAAATAGGGTCAAAGGTTCTAAATTAACGTCTATATTAAAATTTATTAGGGTTATATAAATTAATATAAAGTATAACTAAAAGAGCTAGATAAGAATCTTTAAATTTATTATTAATATAATTAAAGTAACTAGGACTAAGGCTAGGGTCGCTATATTTAACGATATATTATAAATATAATCTTTAAGGATTTCTAGGGCTAGGTTTTTTCTTTTTAATATAATTTAATATTAATATTAATATCTAGAGTCTAATTTATCCCCCTCTTTAAAGAGATCTTTTAACTAATATATTAATATATTAAATTTACTACCTTCTTTACCGGGCCGGTAGGTAATTTTATAATTAAAATAGGATAAAAATTTACTTTATCTCGCTTAACGGCGAGATAATACCTTAAATAAAGTAAAATATTTAAGAGCCTTATAATTAAATATTACTTTAATAAAAAGAATAAATCCCTTTAATTTAAGGCGTTATTCCTCGAATACGCGGACGATTATTATAAACTCTTTATTATAAATCTTATAATTATACTCGATAAGGTTATACTTTTTTAAAAAGTAAATAATAAAATAAAAGATATTTTAATTATTATACTAGGATAGGACCCCCCTAGATATATAATTAAACGTATTTATTTCTATTATAATCTTACGATCGGGGTCGAAATAAACTAGGATAATATTAAAGATAAAAACCTTTTTTAAGGTATTAAAAATTATTTAATATTAAGTATTTTACTCGAAGATAATACCTTTTTTAATTAAAGTTATAAATAATATAACGAGTTTATTAAACTTATAGATAAAGCGCCGATAAAAGTTAACGAACCCTAGGAAACTTTGAATATCTTTAATATTAACTAGTTATAATTAATTTAGGATCGTATCGATTTTCTTTAAATTTATTTTAATCCTTTAAATAATAATAATTAATTCTAGGTACGTAATTTCCTTAATATAAAAATCGTATTTAATAATATTTATTTAAAGCCCCGCCTTACGGAGCTTCTAGAGGATATATTTAATATAGATTTTATACTCTTCCTCGATATCGTTATAAATTAAAATATCGTCGAGATATACGGTATAGGTCTTATCGAGAAATTTATAAAAAATATTATTAATATAATACTAGAACGAGGTAGGGTTATTATATAATTTAAATAATATAATAAAGTATTCGAATAAGCCGAATCGGGTACGGAATATAATAAATTCTTCGTCGCCCTCCTTAACGCGGAGGCGATTAAAAATAAATATAATATCTAATTTAAAAAATACCTTAATATAATTTAATCGATTTAAGGTTTTTAATATTAAAGGTAAAGAGTATTTATTCTTTATAGTAATAATATTTAACCCTCGATAATTAACGTAGAAATATTATAGGCCTCCGTTAAGTTTCTTTACGAATAAGATAAAGAACGCGGTATAGGACTAATTAACTCGAATAAAACCTTTATTAAGATTTTTATCTAGGTAATAACGGAGTTCTAAGATCTCGTTATAATTTATATTATATAAATTAAATAACGGAGGTTATAACCCTTCTTTAAGTTTAATAATATAATTATATAACTAATATAAGGGTAAGGTATTAACGTCTTTTTTTAAAAAAATATCTAAAAATTCATAATACCGCGTAGGTAGGATCGTAATTAGGTTAAGATTTTTATTATCTCGGTAGGCTTAAAGCTCTTCTTAAATAACGGCGGAGATAAAGTAAAACTCCTTATTTATTTTAAATATAACTCGGTTCTAGGCTTAATCGTAAATATTTAATTTAAGATTTTAATTAAGGCGGGGTTTAAGTTTATAATATCTAGGTTTTTAACGAGGCTAGGTATTTAAAGTCGAGATTTCTTCTAAAATACCTAAAAATCGATCGATTTTTATAAATAATAGATTAAATATAGTTTACTCGTTAGGCTTAATAAGCCGGGTAAATAATCGAGATCTTATCTCGTATATATTAAAAGTAACTAGGTACTAGGTTCGTTATTCTTAATACTAGGATTTAGAACGAAGCGAGGCTAGGTTATAATATTTAATCTTAAATATCTTTCTTTACTTAACGATAATAACGATATAACTATACTCGTTATTATAATTAGTTTTTATAAAAATAAATAACTAGGATTAAGACGGGGAAGATTCCTTTTAAATCTAGATTTATTATTAATAAACCTAAAATTAAAGTAACTCCTCTTAAATTCTAGGTTATTTTATACGAGTACTAGGCTAGGCTAAGAACTAGATTTACTTCTAATAAACCTAGGACTAGGTTAACTCTTTTTAAATCGAGGTTTACTTTTTATAAACTTAAGATTAAATATATTATTAATAAGCCTAGAGCTAGAGTAACTTCTCTCGAGTCGGAATTAATTATTTAATAATAACGTTATCGTCTATAAATAATAACGGCTCTTTATATACTAGCGATTCCTTTTAAATCGGGGTTTACTTTACGCGGGTATCGGATAAGATTAAGAACTAGGATTCTTAAGTCTAAAAACTTTCTTAAGGTATAAAAAAGAGTTTATCTTCTATAAAGACTTTTATAAAATTTAAAGTATAGTTTCTTAAATAGAAACGTAAGGCGAAGGTTAAAGAATTATTTAAGAAATCGGTAGTAACTTTATAACGGTAGAGGTATAATAGACCGATTACGACGGGGTATTAATTAAATTTAATAACGAAAAAGATTATTCGTTTTTAATAATTATAAATATTTAAAATCGCTTCTACGATATAAATAATATGTTTTATAACGGTAGGTATATTATTAAAGAGTCGGACGATATAAAGATAATAAAGAAAACGAAGGGGTAGATATTAAATATATATAAAATTATAATCGATGAAAAGGTAGCCGGATATACTAGTATTAATTAAAGCTTTAATTTAAATTCGGGACTAACTATTCCGTAGTTAATAAGAAATAATTATATATTTATTACGAAAAGTAGAGTCGGTCTTAAAAAGCTATATAATAGATTTAAACGAAAACTTAATTAATAACGAAGGTAAATTAAACGATATAGCCGAGAGGTAAAAAAGTATATATAAGGTTTTAGGTACTTATAATCCTAATACGCGATTTTATATTAGGATTATTCTTTTCCCACGTCTAAGGTAGCTCCTTTTATAATACTCTCGTCGTTATTAATAATAATTATAATACTAGATCGGAGACTGGCTAGCTTAATTAAATAAACTCTTATATTATATTTAGGCGATTTATAATAAAAGTAAAGTCTCTACTTTTTATAAATAACCTTAATAACCGGGGTTCTCGTTAATTTACCTTTAATAATAATTTAAATAGAATCGAGGTTTATTAACTCCTTAAATAAAAGGGTTAAAGTTATAATAATAAGGATAAAAATATTTATTATAATAAAATAAACTATAAGGGTAAAAATTAATAAAGATATAATAGGCCTCCTCGAGGTTTATTTTAACTTAATAAAAGCGGTACTCTAGCGAGGTAGACGGTATTTAATCTACCGGAGTTCTTAATCGATTTCGGAGTATATACGGACGTATTTATCGAAGGTATATAACCGTTAATTATTAATTTTCCTTTAAGAGATAAAGGCCTATTAAATAATATAATTAATATTATATTTTATAATATTAATTAAAGATTCGTTCTTTATTCGAGAATATTCCTTCTTTTAAATAATAAGGTTAAAATATTTATTAAAAAGTATAAAGCCTTATTTAAGTTCCCGGATATAATTTCGAGTATCCTCTTATTTAAACGGGTTATTATATACTTCTCGTAGTTTCTTTTATTAATTAATAAAGCTAGTTAAGGTATAAAGACCCTCTTTTTAATAACGGTTTATTAAATTAAAGGTCTTTTTATTAATAATTAATTTAAGCTTTATATAAACGATCTTATTATTATCGGTAAAGTAACGGTTATAATTAATATATATCCGTTATATTAATATTTACTCTTAAATATTTAATTTATTTTAATCCCCTTTATATTCCGAGATATTTAGGAACTTTTCGGATCTAGGAGGCGTTCGAGATTAAGAAGAAATAAGTTATTAAATATTTAAAAAGAAAAACGAGCGTAGGCCTATAATAATAATATTATTAAAGATATTTTTATCGAATATCTAGGGCGGGGGTTAAGGTATAATTTAGGCTATAATAAATACGGCCTAAATTATTACCTAAACGATAGTATAGACTAGGGATTACGTATTTAATATAAAAGGAGGAGGAGGCGTAAACGAGGATAAAATATCGAATAAAGGATTAATCTCGACCTAAATATATAAATAATCGAAGGTATTTAGGAAACTAGTAAGATTATTCTAAACTTCGGCGAGGAATTATTATACGCGGTCTTCGGGGTTAAAGGGTTAATCCCTTATAATAATTATCCTAGTATTAAAAAGTACTAACTAGGTAATTAATCTTTTATAATATTAAAAAACGGGATTAATATCTAGATATTTATTAAACTAACGGCCAGGTTTATTAAACTATAATTTAATTATAATATAAGAGTAGGTTAAAATAAAAGATAAAGGACGAAAATTAGGGTAGGGCTAGCTATTATCTAAATAAAAACTAGTATATAGAGTATTTATTTATTTCTTATCCCGGCTGTATTAAGATAGAAATAGGGAAACTAGTTTAGACCTAAATTAAATCTAAAGTAAGTTAAACTAGGCTAGGTTAATAAAGCTATATTATAATATAAAGTTTTTTTTAGTAATACTATCGGCTTACGGTTATATTTATAGCGAGTATTATAGAGGATAATTAATAACCCGGTAGATCTTATAGTAAGAGTAAATAAATTAGAAAAGTTACTAGGGACCTTAAATAACTCTAATTCGTTATCGCTAAATATTATAATAGAGTATGTATATAAAAATTAAAAGTTATAAAAGCGGTAAAAATAAAAGTTAAAAATTTTTAAAGATTTACGTAGAGAAAACCCTAGCGCTAGACTTATTCGGGTAACGCTTTACCTAAATAGGTAGTTAGTCTTTACTCCGCCTCCCCGTAAAGGGGGGTTCTTTAGCCTTATATAAAACTATTAAAACTACTAAAATTACTAGTTTTCAACTAATTATCCCAGGTATAAACTATTAAAAACGAACTATTTGAGACCCTAAACTAACTAACTATTAAGGGAAAAAAGGGTAAACTGAACTAACTAACTGGTAGTTTGCTAAATAGTTAGTTAACTATTGCGAACACTGAGTGGAGACGACTCTCCACACGGACGAGAATAAGACTAGGCCCTTGGTCCAGCCATCGTCGGTGATTGTGTGTGGTCGAGAAGCTCGAGGATTGAGGCTATGTCAAGACTATCCACGTTACGTGGTATCTTTCAGTGGGCCGAAGATGCATCTTCGTACGTCATTTTTCACCATGATCTGAGTCCCCAAAGTGTCTTGAGACCTCAGGTGTTACAGGTTAGAGGACGATGCTGCAAATCTCTCGAATTTCCGATATCGATCATAGGATGGATGGACTCTGAGGAAATCGGCGTGAATGAGCCCATTTTAGCTATGCTGGCTGTGTACGCTGTTTGATTTGACCAAGGAAGTGTGGACCACCATTTTAAGGTTCTTTCTATCTGAGTGATACAAAGCAGACTGCCCTCTCTCCTTCCGCAGCGTCGAAGATGTATCTGTCCCAAACCTCAAGATCATGTCCTCTATCTTGTTGCCAATTTCTCCACCATTTTTCAATACAGAGTACTGGATAAGTCCCCGTTCATGGCAGGTGCCTCAGATAATAGGTGATCTATTGTTGGCAAAATAGCAACGAAGAAATCCTTGGGGCAATGCCATTGTTCATGTTGCGGTAGGAAGATACTACCATGTTTCCTTTGACATCGGTCTCAAAGTAATACGTCGCGGTTAGTACGAGTCCACATGAAGAATAAATAAATCATGGCGGATTGAGTAGCACCGAAAATCGGAGGTAGAGTACCAACCTCAGAGACGTGCCACCAGTCATCAGGATTTACCTATCCTAAAGGTCCCGACTCGCCGCCCAGCCCTGCGTTTAGGATCAGCACATCCCAAGCCCCAATCGCTTCCGCTAACATTTTCATGGAAGTTTGGTCCGCCGCGTCGGCTGTAGGTGTGCTCATCTGGGCGGATGGAAATTCTGCCGCCACGTTGGCCTTTGTTTGGGATCAGGTAATATTGATACGGCCAATTAGAGTAACATGGGCGGCTCCAGCAAGCGCCAAGGCTCTGACTGTTTCAGTACCAATACCACGACCTGCGCCAGTGATGACGATAGTTTTGTTGGCCATAGAGAGAGAAGGCTGGTTTGGGGGGATGGCATGGTAGCTAGCATTGTGCCATTCGGCCGTCAGTGAGGGGAAGACTGCAGTTGGCTTCATATTGTGAGTGGCGAGGCTGTAAGTTGCTGCGCTTTGTTGAGGAACATAAGCTGCGTGCCATGAGTGCGCCTATATATTGTCAAGAGAGCAGCGCGACAGAGATTGTAGTCGGGCCCTGCCAAAGGCCAAGGACTTCAACCCCGCAAGCTACATGTATGCATGTAGATGTACACAAATAGAATGACGACACGTACTCAGCATAATCCAGTGTACAGAGATGGATTGGGCCTCGGTCGCTGTTGATCGCGATGGCACCGAGTGTACGCTCCGCGCGAATGCGAAAGGTCTTTTCTCATGGGTTCTTCGCAACGCTCGCAGCATTTAGGATTCATAGCTTGTTACAGAATTTCCTATAGGAGATGATCAACACTTATGATTACGAAATGGTCCTGAGGGTGAAGTCGCAAAGTAGTTTGATATTTTGATGGACAGGCCGATAGTATAACAAAAACGAAGTGGTGGTTGACGTTATTCATGGGTCGTCTACTCGTCTATATAGCCCTTCACTCCTCGCGTCTTCACAAGAACTTGTTCGTCGGAGTCACATACACGGTCTAGACGTTCCCCCTTATATCAATAGCTGCAATTTTCAGACCATCGAAACCCTATCTTCCGGTTCATGTGGTTGGTCCAACGACCCCAATTCGATATCGACAGTCTTTCGTATTCCATGTCTCTCGACTTGCACGTTTTGTGCAGTTGATAGGTCTCTCTCCTTCCCCAATTGCTCATATGGACTCTTCAGCCTAGCCATATCCTCTTCATGCAAGCCAGTATCCCTTGCGTGGCGGGAGCTTCGAGTCCTGCTTCTGTTGGCTAGTATCCCTTTCGGACTTCGTCTAGACGAGAACACGGAAGAAAGCTTGAGACTGGTAGAATGGTCGGATACGAGCTTCACGAAACGAGGCATCATAGGGAAGCAAGTGCAAAGAATAATAGTTGCTATCTCTGCAAGACTAATGCGGTTGAAAAGATTAGTACAATCAGGGTGAGAATGGGAGAAAGACACGTACGCCCATAATGCTGTTTGAGCAATGGTGTAAAAGATGTCATCGCTGGAGACGATGTGTGTGGTGAAAACAAGCCGGCAGATGCTCGAAACGAAGGCGCTGTTTCAAATCATATGTCAGTCTCCAGACAGAGCCGATCCTTGCAAGACAGAGGATGTAAAGAAAAATGGGGTCAAATACAGTAGCCCCGTAGCAAAAATGGCGCTGACACCAACTTTGCGTTTCGGTGCCATTTGCAAGTGCCACGTTGCCCACAGCGGAAGAAGTATGTTAAGTAAATCTGACAACACGTTGACGGCACTAGATACGAACAGCACCATGTTTCTGTCGATACAATGGTTGCCATAGACATAAGTTGGATTCCAGACTTCGCTGATTGGGTGACATTCAAAGATCAGCGTCAAAAGAATGGAAATGTAGAAGGCCAGATTGCTCCAAATCAGAGTATGACAGGCCCAGTAGACCAGACCGGACTTCATGGGTGTGAAGATACGTATCAATTGGAAGAGCAATGATGCTTTGGCCAGCCAAATCCCAGGAATGTAGAGTATCTCAAGAGACCAACCAAACTACACGAGATCAGGATTTGGTCAGCGATAAGGCAAAACACCGGGAAAATGGTATTGTGGACGTACTTTTGCTAACTTCGGCCAATCGGTCGCTTGGATGTCCCAAATATGACGACCCAGTCCACCCAATCCAGCTGCTAGCAGGACAAAACTGTAGGCTATACCAGTTGCCTTTTCGATGTCAGCTGAAGGCTTTCTACAAGTCATATAAGTCTTTCGTGGTTACCCATGCTGCGATCAGAAAATCTATGATGGTCAGATCTTAGTGGCTGAACAGCTACCACGACGACTGAGTTATTGGACTCACAGTCTTCGATGTTATATTTCGACATCAGCCGTTTCGTTATTAGCCGGGCAGCTGTGAATATGGTGGTCAAAATGCTGCAGAGTAAGACTGTTACCAGCGTTGTTGGATACAAAGGATTGGGCGAGCGGATTTTTGGCACTTGTACAAATGTTTCCATGGCCAGAGTTCGACCTGGGGGTATTCAACAAATGCTGCGATAGTTAAGACTTTAGAAAAGCCTGAGGCTTGAAAATAGAGAAGAAAAATCAAGTCGTTCCGAACTGCTGCGACAGTGGGGTATGAACGCTAATATAGAAAGGGAGGACATCCGCAATAGCCTTCTCTCCCTGTATTTCACCGAGCGACGATCTGTGCATGGCAGTGCACTAAAAACCGGAGATATCCACAGGGTGAAAAGGCTGCCGCAGGAAGAATCGAATTCGCGTCAAGTTCGGCATCGAATGGTGGTGATGGAACAATTGGCTCAGGTAAGCTGCATCAGCGCTGAGAAGAGTTCGTGAACATCCAGGGCTACAGGTATTGCGCATGCTGTGGACAGACTGCGCCGAAGTTTCAGAGCCGTCCAGGAATTGCCGATTGTACGTAGAGCTGAATATCTGCCTGTCGGTAGCTGAAAAGCTGAGTTTAATGCATAAATATGGAGTACACAGCCGGATTCGGTACCATGTAGCAAGCTAGGAATGTCGATCAACTCCCTGTGACCACGAATGGATGTATCAAGGCAGCCGATTGTTATGCCCACTTACAACACACGACGATTGACAGTTTGATAGTGAGCGAAATTTTGGCTGGCGGCGTTTGTCCAGCGGTAAATAACCCAGGAGTCTGGTCCTCCAAGAAACCCGACGTCAGAAGGGTCCAAAGTCATGCGGGACACCTGCAGATGAACACCATGGAACGTGCTTCCTCACAGAATGTGCCAATCTGAGAAGCCAAGCAAATTGCAATGGAGATCGCCGCAGCGCATTTCAGATCGTCATGGAATCGGACATCATTGCACGCGCAATTGCAGCCCCTACCGTGAAGAAACTCTTAGTATAGCGCAATCGCTCCGCATCAGAACTATGCGGTCCTGCTCTAGATGTGTTTTATACTAGGCTGTCCCATTGCCTTACTGTGCCGGCATATTGCTTGCTTTACTACTATAATCCTCGTCTCGGCACGTGTCCCATCCAGTGGCACTGATCGAGACCTTTATGGAGAGGCGCAGCATATAGGAGCTCGGACTGAGCTGTAATGCGCGCGTTGTCACTAAAAACAGTCAGCCGGCCGCTCAGCCGCACAACCAAGCGTGCCAAGCCCCAATACGGCCACCGCTCCTGAACTTGATACCTAGATATTGTCGAGTCAAGGCTTTATTTATTATTGAATTGACGCAACCTCGGAGTGCTGCTCAGCTGTGCCATGTGGCATGCCTTGTTGCTGTGCATACGGTATGTCTTGCATCTTTTGGGACATCTGGGAGTCATGAATTAGAACGCGCAGCCAGTTCCATGAGAGACTCACAAGCCTGTCATGCGTTCAGCGACTCGTACAGCTTCCAGAGCAACGAAGTTCACCGCTCTCTAACAATGTAACATAGCAACTCTGGCTAGCTGCGACAACTTTGATGAGGTTGTAAGTACCGAGGCTGATCGTACCCTGTACACCAGGGGTGTAGTCGGCAGCCCGCAGATACGAGTAGTCTGCAGATACGAGTAGAGGAAGCAGGATCCGAAACATGCACGTCGCGGTGGATCGGAACACCTCGCCAATCTTTGGCTAGCGAGCAGGGCGAGTATAAATTATTCACCCAACCAATCCCTCATTTTTGATCTTGGCCAACGCTCTAAATGCATAGAGGGGAATGGCTCAGCCCTGCACAGGGCCCCTCGGGCCCAAGCCCCTACATCTCCGTGCTGACAATGCTTGTCTCCTTTCGCCTTTGCATTGACCACTATCGTGCTTCGTCGAAGGGCATCTCAATTGACTATGCTAATCTTTCTTCATCATATGGGCGTCGTTGCGGTCGGTTGTTCCTTGCTATTCTTTCATGTCACTCGAGTCTCTCATTCTTCCGATTCATTTGCTTTACTTTCCTCTCTTCCGTTGTCTGCTCTGTGGTTTTGACTATCCTCGTCATCCCCGATAAGCTCATCTGTCAAGCGGCGGTGTGGTACCCTGGTAACGATAATCGACCAATATCACGATGACTTCGCACTCTCCATACCACGTTTCGGAATCTGCTGCCACAGACTGGATGCCTGGCGAAAAAGTTGCAGCGTGTGGCTTCGTGGCCTTGGTCATCTTTCTCGTAGTCGAAATGAACGTCTCAATCCATCGTGCCTTCAGAAAGCGACAAGGCTTGTACTACTACAGCATGCTAATTGGGACTTGGGGCTGTGCAATCGACGCACTCGTTATCGTAATAAAGTACTTCCTGCCACCAACAACATCAAGGTCTTCACATGTTTGGCCTGTTGCCCTCTTATGCCTTCTAGGCGGCTGGTCCTTTCATGCTCCAGCACAGCTTCTAGTACTGTATTCCCGGCTATATCTGGTCAATCAGAACCGAAAGGTCCAGCGCTGGATTTTGGTTATGATAGTTCTGACCGTTATGGCCACGATCGTTCCGTCCTGGGTTGTCGATTGGCCCGCTTTCGACATTTCTTCAGGAACTTCTTCCATGTGGTCGCGAAGGGAAGCCATCGTGGATCGCTACACTCAATCCGCCCTCACCTGTGCTGAATGTACGATTCGTAGTGTCTACCTGTGGTCCTTGATCAGGCTTCTCCAACTCAAGTCTGGCGTTCGGCAGCGTCGTGTCTTGTTGGAATTAATTTACGTCATTGTCATTGCCCTATGTCTTGACCTACTAGCTGTGAGCCTCGTACGACCCCCGACACCGCCTTCAATTCTAGAACAGAGGACGGGGGTTGACTATTCATCAGGTCCTCGTTAATCAACCCGGCCTAAGCCATCCATGCCAGGCCTTTAGCTACATCTTGAAATTCTTAACTTGAGTTCATTGTCCTGAACCAGCTAATGGCAGTCGCGGCACGAGGTCTACGAAAAGACACGTTTGCAGAGAGGCGATATCATCACCCTTCCATGGAAGGAGGTTTCCTTGCCAATGGCCAGTTGATTTGGTTGAACATACCCCCCGTCTCAACCAAGCACCATCCAATAGATATCCGAAGCTTTCCGCAAGCAACACCGTCACCCGCAGAGATAAAGATACCATCTCCCGCGTTATCCAGACAAGGTACCACAGACGGGGAAATGATCTCACGGAATTATTTCGCTGGATTGACAGACTCACCAGACGAAAGCTTGAATGCCCAGCCTACCACCGTGGATACCATCGCCACATCGAAACCCAGGTCTCCAACCCCATCATCATCAACAGAACAGAAACATCGAATTCACTCCCGCAACACTAGTACAACGACGCCCCTACCGTCCCTTTCATATCCTCTCCAATCCCATAAACATCCCCACGCGGCAGATAAGGAAAGGCAACCTTTGACCGCCGAGATAAAGAAGAGAAACGTTTTAGGAAAATCTCGTAGCCGCAGCAGTCGACGCAACGCCGACGGGTATTCGGATGAAGAGATCGGATTGCATGAGTGGGAGAATCGGGGCGACTTGGTATTGGAGGTTCCGTAGTCAAAGGGTGAGGCTGGTGTATGATTTCTGGAAATAGCTGGATTGGCTGGGACGAGCTGTGGTGTATTGAAAAGGTCCAACATCTTGTATAACACAGACTCTAAGCTTCCACTATTATTTTGACACACCGACGCATTTCCAGAAACTGGAGTTTTCAAATATCGCAGCACTTTTAATTCCGCTCACAGCAACACCCCTTCTTCATCAACGACATATTCTCATTTCACAAACATCTCATCTCGAAAGAAAGCCTCATCCGGCAAGAGGGCTAGCAGAATTCCGCAACAAAGCCTAGATCGACCTGGGCTGCCTCCACCAAAGTCTTCGCCCTTTCCGAAAACATAGAAGTGATTCATCAGCATGCACAATCAAGAGATATACTCCTTTGGCCATCTATCAACACCAAGTCACAAGCAACCGTCATAGCATCCTGACCCCAGCAAGATCTCTACTTCAATGCCAACACCGATAGCATCTCCAGGGTGGTATCGCTACTGATCATAATCTCGTCGCTTGGAACCCACTCATCGACATCTTCAGAAGTGTATATGGAGCTCGTGAATGGTGTTGCCGCGTCGAGATTGACCTCGAACCGCTCAGAGCTCTCAACAACTTGGAAGCATGTGTTCATCCTAGAGATGAGTCAACCTATTCGTAAGGTCATGAATTAGGCTATTGACGCGCTATACCCGGGCTAGATCGCGACTAGGCATAAGACAAAGAATGTTCGCGAGTATCTCTGGGACGGTGAAGAAATTGGAGAACGTGGTTGTGGTTAACTACAGCCTCGATAGCTTTTGGGCGAATCGGTCGCTTTAGGCTTCGTGTGGAAAGTGGATTTGCGGTGCTTCGTAGCGTTGCATTTTTAATACAATATAGGAGGAACAAATGTTCAGTGGAAGACGTGTCAAATGGGTGTGTTGCGAGATGTTTGTTGCTAACGAACGCACGACTGTACCTTCAGAGGCCAGGGCCCACAGCCTCGTGAGACAAAGAAAAGATACGTTTATATATAAAGGAAGAGAGAGGGAAAACATCGCCAGTCACCTAGATGTGCCGTAGATATATGATGTTTGATAAGACGCCCTGGACATCATGCCTCAGACTTCACAAGATCCTATCTACAGTAGATATCCTCTACAGCAATTTCATGATGACGGCTACTGTGTCCCGAATGTTGGTAGTCCAGTACTTCGGAGTGGTCTGCATATAGCATACAGCGCCCTCGATTATATGTTTATTATAGGATCCCTTGACAAGCTTGTCAACAATCCGCAACGAGATCTCATTCCTCTCCAAAGCCTCCTTGAAACCGTCCTGCAGCATCTCATCCTTATTAAATCCAGTATCCTCAAGCTTCTCTGCAAAAGCATTGAAGTATGAGATTATATCCTTGCCAATATTCTTCTGCCACTCGCCTGGAAACATAGAATCCTTTTGACCCGACGCGACATAAGCGGCGAGTCTGGCAAAGTTGGCTTCGAAATTGTGGTATAGGGTTATGACGGGTGCGTCGATTGCAGCAGCGATTCGGGCTTCGATAGCTCCGATCGCTGGCTCATAGTCCTTCTTGATGGCTGTCTTGGCGTCGAAGTTGAGGGCTGCACCGCCTGAACCAGAGGAGGCGATACCGGCCTCGTTGATAGCTTTACCGAGTTCGGCTGTTGAATCACGCATGTTGGAGCCGAGGTACTTCTCGTTGAAGAGGATACGCAAGCAGCCACCCGATATCGTACAACCGCAGTAGGAGGTTTTTCCGCTCTGGTCGGCTTCGATGGTCAAAGTGTGGGCAGTGCATAGATCGTTCTGCTCATTCTTGCCGTCGGGGCCATCGTTTCTCACATAGTCTCCAAGCCCATCGAAGAACACTGCGAAATGTCTATCTGACGGCTGCTGGCGTGGAGGCGCTGGAGTCAGGTGCGGCATTCATAGGATCTTGGGCAGCAGGGGCCTCCGCCTGCTTCCCGTCCAGCCCAAGGGATGCGGTGGCTTTGTTCTGAGGAGCTCCTTGAGCTGGGCTTTGGCTTTCTTGAGGAAATCCAGGGCTAGGTCTTGGTATGTGCTGTGTGCTGGCTGCTTGTTTTCAATTCAAGAATGAGAGTTCCGTTTGCAAGCGAGAGCGAAAGGAGTTATCAGTGCAGAGGAGGCTGGGTGGGGTCCGATGCTGTATGCATATCCATCTCTTGATCTCTCTCTCGATCTGGACCTAGACCACTCCCCTGCACTGGTCTTTCAGTCCGCCTCGTAGCCAAGAATCGGCCTTCTGGCCCGCCCCACCTCCATCGCCAATCCATATTGCGCCATCTCGGAAGTATGTCCTCGTGGCTGGATAGGTTCGTGTGTAGCTTCAGTGTCAGACTCATTAAAAGGTGGAGCTCTTGGAATATAGTAAGTGAATTGGCGAAGCGGCCGGAGCATGGCCACAGCGGTAGCTTATCGTGGTGCCGCAAGCTAGAAGCCTAGCTGAGAAGCTTAGCCCCCGATACCCCTATCCAGGGCCCATTTAGGCCGACCATCCCCTGAAAAAGGCCCCCACCAAATTAACGCCCCCACGCCCCCCAGGCACAGACTCACCATTGATTGATTAGTCGCTTCGTCTCCAACGGTGATCTGGTAGACCTCGCTTGAGATACCAAATTGGCAAGTCTGGACTGCCCTGGCTACCTCTAGTGCCAGGCGCATACATGAGCCTACGGAAGCCAATCAATCATGGCGGCCAAGCTTCCCATAAAAATCCGCATGGACCTCCGCGACCACTGGGACAGGGAAGACTGTCCAGCCAAAAAGTCGATCTCGGCTCTCAAGAAACTCATCAGTCTTGAAGTCGCTGTGATCATGAAACCCACGATCCTACGGCCCGAGTTGCAAAAACACTATCGTGACCAAAGAACCTTCGTCACAGTATAGCTGCCGTAGCACAAGCATGGGCAGACGTCTTGACGGCGAAGCTGTAGACGAGAGTAATTCAGAATGAATAGATCAACTCTTAGAGCTGGTCAATGAAGGCAAAAGGGGCATCGGAGTTCTAGTTGAAGCAAGAGTAGGCACTGGTGTTGTCTCAAAATTCCTCCCAAAACCCGACTCAGCGTTCATTATCAGTGTTCCCGAGACTATTCCTTCTCCTACTGCGGCTCTTACGGCTACTTCACTACCAACTTCGCGAAGCTATTGGAGAAAGACTCAGCAACAGCCCAGGAGAATGATGACTGGATGTCCGACTCGCTCGCAACCGCAAATCACAGCCAGCAATCCAATCGTTCCCACGGAGTTGCCTTCTTTTGATAGTCTCCAACTCCCCGAGATATTGTTCGCGACACAGACACCTTACCATATGATGGTCAGGACCCTTCATAATGCTATGATCGTTTCTGGAAGTCGCCAAGGGTAAGTCCGTTTGAGAGTAAAATTTTCTTAGCGTTGCTGTCGCGCTTTCCAGCCTGCAGACTTTGTCGTCAATCTTCCCTTGCATGCATGAAAATTCTGCGTGTTCTCGTTCCTATCTTATCCTATCTTCTGCTTTTGCCAGCCTCAAATATAGTTGATTCAGAGACTTCGAGGCTGAAAGCTAACCGAGAACAATCATACAGGAGCTTGAGTTGTTAGCGGGATACTTACAGAAGTACGTAAGGAACATTCAAAATTCAGTATAAAGCTACGCCGAATCTCGTCTCTAACAGCTCCTTCGTTCCAATGCAAGAACTCCTTTGTGCCACTGTTATCAAAGCCATGGGTGCATGCTCACCCACTATACATACAATGATAGTCGATGAACTCCAAGGTGCTGACGCAACCGCTGCGTCCATAGCTCCAATTAGTGAAATCCGAACTGCAAACTTCGCATCTTGATTACGGCTCCCTATTCGACTCCCTAAGCATTACCCCTGGCGATCCACGTTGTATATGGACAGATATCAAGCCTACCTTGATTCTGGCCTTCGCAGAGGGTGTGCTGGGGTATCATCCAGTGAGGGAGGGTAGCGGGAAGAGATAGTGGTATCTCAAGCGGAATGTGACATTTAGAAAATAAAGAAGATGGCCAGTAACTAGTAAAATTTCTTGTTGGGTGGATGTCCATCTTTGGAGGAGAAGGCGAGAATGTCGCTGATTAAGGAGATCGTTCCTGACAAAAGAGTAATAGTGGGAGCGGAACAAGCATTGCAGTGTTTAAGGATTCCGAGTGTTAGTATTGTAGTCAAAGCTCACGGCTTGTGTTGCATAAGGCGTATGGTTGGTGACAGAAAAAGTGAAAGTGTTGGCTGCCTGCGTAATTCACTTGGGTGCAAGAAATATTCGATTTGAGTCCGAATTAGGCCTTAAAGATCGTGCTAGATACAGCGGTTACTAATTGGGTTTCTTCTTGAGTGTTAGATGATCAATGGTTCACCACTCTCTAATTAGACTGTTGTCTCACTGGCCTAAATTTGAACCTTCGAAGCTTGCGCTGACTGATCCCTCATTCGGTATAGTCCGCGTAGATGTTGACCCTGAAGATTTGCCTTGAGTCGGTTGGGAGGCCTTCCGTTCTCTGATATTGGTCAAAACTTGAAGCAAGGAATATACACTACTTGGTATAACTTACAATAATTTGGATTCAACTCGCAGATCCACCGGACGCAGTCTTATCAGCAGGCTCCGTGAAGTCCGATCGCATCGAATAGTCTCCATTGTCTCGGATCTCGCCCATCTTCACTCTACCCAAACTGTACATCCAGCCCACGGCATATCAATCGCTCTTGGGGAGTCGTGGATCCGGGATGATAACGGCGGCCACTGTAAAATATTCGGCGGCCTCGAGAGCGCCCAAATCGAGCGTTGACAGGGTCAAACTCTCATTCTTCTTCCGGAATTACTTGAGAAGACGATACCATTTGATGCCATAGTTTGACGTATCTTCTAAGGGAGGCTCACGGCTGAGTAATACCATTGTCTAGAGATGCGGACACACCGTTGTAATGTCTCGGAAAGGGTTCTTTGTGCGCTGTGCCAGGATTAGATCACGAGCCGGAAGATGCCAAAGGATCGTCTCGTGCAGCTCTGGAACCATAAAGAATGAAACGACCCAGAAGACTGGTCACCTTGACGCTTGTCGAAATGGGTGGCGCTGCCTTGTAGCTCGGCAACGAGTGGTGTATCTGCTCGTGTCCGCTGTTGGTTGCGGCCCTGAAATCAGGGTCTGAGTCGCTATATGCGAAGTTTGGCGTTACAGAGGATATGGTACCCTTCCGAGAGTGCCCAATCTCGGGTTTGTACGTTATCAATGATTGAAAAACCCGAAGAAGAGGGTTCTAGCCAAGTCACAACCAACACCTTATCCAACGTCCTTGTGTCACTAATTGCTTCCTTCGTTGAGCCACACGTGGAGAAGTGGGCCATTCACAAATTGAAATGTTCACTCACTAGCTGAATGTAGGAAACAAGTACTCGGTATCACATAGATTGCCGACCCACGTCCCTATTGACCGAGCTCTGACCTAAACAGAGACATTGCCGATCCATGGGATATATGAATCTACTAAATGAGTTCATTGGTCTGAGCAGGCTTGGCTTACAGAAACGCTAGCTTTTTGTAACAATGGAAAGCTGGACTAGACGCTTAGGAAATATTTATATAGGCGGAGGTCAAGACTACTTGATCTAAGAGTCATATTAGGGAAATTTCGGGGCTCCAATATTTCTATGAATGCACAACCTCTCTGTGTACTTTCTCTTACTAAGTTCGTGATGAACCCCCAGCAACAAACCACTAGGCACTTCCCACAAAACGAATGTAAAAGATCAGCACATCAAAAGAGGTGTCCATCACCCCCACCAAAGCCACGCTAGTCCTCTAACCCAGCACTGACGCAGCAAGATTTGAACTCCCCATCACCACCCTGAAATCCCCTTCAGACGGTTTATCATACTCAAACCAACTGAACCCTAGATAATTCGGGCACCTCTCCAACGCCGCCTCGCTACTAACCTGCCCAAGCCAATACTTCTTCTGTTCATCCGTCCCACCCGCCAACCATCCTGTCTCCCCAAGTACAAAGGGCAAATTGTTCGGCGCAGCGTAAGTATCATAGAAGTCTCCAAAAGCATCCGCGAAGGTTGTTGATTCCGATTGGGCGTACACGTCCAAGCCGACTATATCGACGTATTCGGGGCCAGGCCACCAGTCGGTGCCGATGGAGGTGACAGTGTTGGGGGGGACGGGGGTATTGGGGGACCAGAACATTTTTACTTTGGAGCGGTCGACGGTGGTGGCGATGTTTTTCCAAAGGGTTTTGAAATCGTCTGTGCTGCCTGTATAGTGTGTTGCCTTATTCTTGGTGTTAGTGGAGATATACCAATTCATCTCGTGCGCGAAACGTAGCCAAACTACGCTAGGTCCGGAGGCAAGGATAGTGTTCATGGCGTCAGCGACTTTGGAGGCGTCGTCTTGGTTGAAGGGGATCCAGGGTTGAAGAGATATTGTATATACTGTGCCTGCGGAGGCCGATTTGGAGGCGGATCCTTGATTATGTCCGTAATCGCTAGAGGAGCTTATTTCTGCACAGGTTCTGGAATCAGCACTACTCTTACAGAAAGGGGTTGACTCGTGAGCTTCTGTTGGAGAGCTGCCAGAGCATGAGGACTACTAAGATAGGTGTCTTGAGAGTTAAGATACGGGCAGACTAGGAAGGAGTAATGTACGTACGAACGTAGTAACCATAGGTGCAGGGTAAGGTGCCAGATTTAGATGTGTTCTGGATGGTCAGGATGTCAACGCCATCGGGAAGCCAGCCGACGGGGACACCGTTGGGTTTGAAGCAATCAGCTGGAACACTGACGCCGCTAGAAGAAGTTGATGTTGTCTTATCGACTGTTGGGGCAGTACTCTGAGTAGCGGCGTTGGTTGCGGTTGGGTTTGCTGGAGTGCCGGTGGCAGCTGCGGTGCCTGCTGGAGGTACGTAACTCGCAGCAGAAACGACCACGCTCGTAGCAGGCTGACTGTACACGGAATATCCATGATAGCGATGCAATGCTAAAATCGCAGCCGCCAGGGCGCAGAATATTGATGCGACAACAGCCATCATACTGAACGATAATTATACTGAAAGATAGGAAAGAAAAAGGGGGGAGGTTGTTGATATTAAAATGAGTGAAGCGGAGAGTAGCTACAGCTAGACAATAGAGGATACTCGATGGCTATATACCTAGGAAATGGAGATGAAAGCCTTTTCAGCGTCGCCGTAACAGCCTGATACCGCGACGAGATGCATGACATTGCGTATACCTTTTCTTGTGGGCCGCCAAGCCCCAAAGTACTGCATTGCAGAGGGGCGTAGACAGCCTTAGCCATCCATCTCATGATTGCTTAAAACGAGAGGAACTTCTTCAATGGATAGTCAAGACGAATACCAAGATTTGGAAGCATTAGATGTGGCTACATCTCGGCAGGAACAAGGTACGTGCCTGCAGATCTTGGCGAACCCAATCAGCGGTGGAAACATCTTGAGCCATGGATCTTCAGGATGCCGCATTGGAGCGGAGAAGAAGGGCAGACTTGAAGTGGCTTAGATGCTTCGTGTCGCTGACTGCATCCGACACAATATATGGTGTCCTGCACTTCTATGGAAAAGCCGTGGAGGAAGCAGAATCCGAAACAAGTTGGGCCTTTCCTCCGGCGAGGTAGAGTACATTTTATCTTAGAAAAGGGGAAGCATCACCTACTCAAGGTCCTCTAAGAGAAGCGAATAGACGAGAACTCGAGCATCGGTTGGGTTTGCAGTGAGACCGTTGCAGATGAACGAAGGGCATTTAAGCTAAGCGCGGCAAGCCTCGTTTAGCGTCTTGGTCTGTTGATTGGCATGACACGCATGACTCGCGCAAAACTCTTCGAAAACCTATTCGAAACCTGCACATAGAGTAGTCCTATTCCAGTCTCTCCGCAGTGGAATTAGGGCTGTGCCACAGCTTTTGTATATTCTGCCCTATCAAGGTGGAGGCGTGCATCGAGCCTTTCAGGTGTAAAGCGCGTCCGGGCCGGCCCCATTGAGCTTCCTCGGGATCTTTGTATACCGCCGCAGGGTTTCCCTCATAAACTCATATGTCCCTTAATCTTCCATTAATGACGAAGATTTTGTACGAGCTCGCTTAACCTAATCGGCGCCATTGACCGTGTGGGGCCAAGACATGATGGCAAGCTTGTATGCTGGGTGATTTGTTTCAAACCGGATTTGGCTTCCTTTGTTCAATCTACTGTTCCACAGCACACGTCGAATCGTAATTGTGACTGGCCATTTGGATGCAAGATATCGGCTGATTACTGCTCGCCTGGCCCGTTAATGTTTTGTGCAGATTTTATCCAGCAACGCAGGGGTTTCAGTCTTTCTCATAAGGTAAGGTACTAATCCGAAGCCATGATTCTTGCCCGCGGAAGATGACCTTCAACATTTCATATTATTGGGAAGGTGTTTCCTTTTTCCATGGAAAACTAGAATCCAAGCTGCGGATTAATGTTTCGGCCGAACCGAGCTCTGGAATGTTGCGGGGCAGATCTACACGAATAAGATATCTTAAGGTAAGGTACGAAGGTTATGCCAAGAGCGGCACGCAGCAGCAGCAATCACACACGAATGCTGGAACACGTGTTTATGGGAATCCACCGGTCTGGTACGTCCTTTATAACTCGTGAATTTGTGGCTTTAATTTGGTACCCCATCAGGAAGGAGAGGACTAAATGGAAGAGCGGACAATGGATTAGCTTCCCCACGCTGGGACTGGCCGTTCCCTTCGCTGAGCAGGTGTCTTTTACCAAATCATACACGCACGTACTCATCCCATCCTACATTGGTGGGCCTGGTGCGAGTACATCAGACTTGAAGATGGCTATAAAATACAAGAAGGCGACGGCCCCATGCATACTTCACGAGCAGCCAAGTGAACGCCTGGATATCATTTGCACACTTTCATTATGCATTTCCGCAGCCTCATTCTCGCCACTGCGATCTACGAGGCAACAGCTGTGTTTGCATGGAACGTACCTAAAAAATACGAATACGTTGCTGTCTTCAGTATCGATGGTTTCCACAGCAGTGATGTGGGCAAATACGTAGCCCTCCGTCCGAAGTCCACAATTGCCCAGTTGCTCGAGACTGGATACGAATATACTAATGCCTTCACTTCGGCGCCGTCCGACTCCTTCCCGGGCACTATAGCTGCGTTCACTGGCGCCAGCCCAAGGACGAGTGGTGTTTGGTATGACGATATCTACGACCGTAGCTCTTACCCGCCGTTCTCCAAGAATGGAACTCATTGCGAAGGCCCCCCAGGAGCTGAAGGTTTGTCGTGTTTCACAAAGGAATCGAATTCCACTGCAACAGAGACTGACACAGCAGCACAGTCGTGCAAGATGAAACTCTCGACTACAACTCCACCGAGCTCTTCTCCGGTGGCATAAACCCCGACAACCTCCCCCAAGCCATCATCAACGGCAAGTGCACAGAAGTTTACCCCCACGCCCGCCTCCGCGTAAACACCATCTTCGAGATCGTCGAAGCAAGCGGTAAGCAAACCGCCTACACCGACAAACACCCTGCCTACGACCTCGTCCGAGGGCCTTCCGGTAAAGGTCTGACAGTCGGCTACTTTCCCGAAATTGCCGCCACAGCAAACACAGTGAATGCCACAATCGCTTACGACCAACTCCACGTCGACGCCTTCCTTGACTGGATCGCTGGCGAAGGCAAAACCCCAGCCAACTCGGAAATCCAAGGCGCAGGTCTCACAACCACACCGACTCTCTTCGGCGGAAATTTCCAAGCTGTTAACGTGGGTCAGAAGACATCTGGCTACACCAATGGCACCTTGAAATTTACTGCACCACTCCTCCAAGCCATCGATTTCGTCGACAACTCGTTAGGTCAAGTAGTCAGCGCACTCAAAGCGAAGAAAATCTACGACGACACCTTAATAATCGTAGCATCCAAGCACGGCCAAGCGCCCATAAACCCAGCCCTGTACCGCAAAATCAACCCCGCGCTCATCGCCCCCGCTACGGGCGTCAACATCTCCTTTGTAACGACAGATGACATTGCGCTCATCTTCCTTGAAGACCAATCCACGCTGGAAACAGCAGTCCAGGGTCTCATGAAAGCCACCTCGACCCTCCAAATTCAAGACCTCATCTACGGGCCCCGTCTTACAGCTCTAGGCTTCGGAAACCCAGCCACCGATCCCGCCGTCCCGGATATCATCGTTAGGCCCGAATTGGGCGTAATTTATACGAAATCCACAGCCAAGATTGCCGAGCATGGCGGTTTGAGTGATGATGATAGGAAAGTGGCTTGTTTTGTTAGTGGGAGTGGGCTTAAGGAGACGAAGTTCGGGCAAAGGGTTTCAACGAGGCAGATTGCGCCTACGGTTTTGAAGGTTTTAGGGCTCGATCCGGAGAGTTTGGAGGGAGTGAAGGCTCAAGGAACGCGGGTTTTGGCAGGGTTTTAGTTGGAGCGGGGATGTGGGCGATTCGGTAGAAATTTGGCATTCCAGATTTGTTTTCGACTCACCAAACCCCCACATCCAACCTTCGACCGCCCAGAAATGGGCGCTCTCGCAACGCCCGGTTCAAGCGGCCTCCGGTATGCTATGGTAGGTATCAAGGAAGATAGTATCTTGCTCCTTTGACTACATATAATATCGCTTTTCCCTGCTACCCTACTACCTTGCTGTTAAACCCTTCTCTCCATCCTGGACAGCGAATGCGTCTACATCCCAGTCTCCTACATATATGCCATGTTTATAACATGCCCAAAAAAGAAGAATTGCAGAATGAGTGGATAAAGGGTAGGAAAAAACTGAATACAAATCTTGGGTCATCAGTCAAGTAGTCGAGAATAACGACACCCCGTGTAAACCTTATCGAAGGAGCGGCAAACACTACCTCCAATTCCACCGAGAGCCAGTCCTCAGGCAATCCTTTCCACTTCTCAGGAGCAGGCGCAGAATCGCCATGAGGGCGTACAGCACCATCCGACGGAAGTGGCTGCGCAATCTGCACCCATTTCACTCTCCGCCCTCCGTCATCCGTCCTCTGCTCATCAATTTGCTTAACACACATCAATCACATCGTCCTCAAGATTGAACCAAACCGTCTCCCAAGCGTAGGTTTCACAACGCGTTTCTTTATTTGATCTTTCTCCAAGACTGCAATCGCAATGAAATCAAACATGTCCTCCTCCTGAGTAAGCCACTGAGGATCGAAATCGTCGGTGCCAAAGTATGGATCCGAGTCTAAGTATCAGACGCGATAGGTTGCACGCCCATCGTGTCCCTCGGGCATCACGAATGGCTGGCGCTCGACTAGAAGCTTCTTTTTTATTCGTCAAGAAGCTGAGAAACAGGGACGGAATGATGGCGCAATGAGCTGTGCGGATGCCCAAATGCTGGAGTGCCATCAAGAGTCCAGAGTCCCAATTCAGCCTATCGCCCTCGGAAGCGCGGGTAAGTGGTTGAAGAAGACTTTCCGAACTTTCGTCCACACCTTGTGTCAACACAGACTTGTCGTAGCTGCAGCGGTACAAGTAAAAGGAACTTCATGCGATTTCCGTCGTGGCATATCGGAGAGGCGGCTGTCTGTCGAAAACATCATACAGGAAGCCATCGACCTTCCGGCCATACTGAGTCTTATCTTCTGCTTCCAAGATCGTGATGAATTGCATGTGGCGCTCTGTATTCTCCAAATCGGGGTAGGGAGCGGGCTTGGATTCGGCCTCGTTATTCGTCTTCATCACCATGTTTTCGTTTATTCCAGGTCGAATATCTTATGTTCTTCAAGTTTTTGGTCAGAAATCCACGAGATTGCCGTGATGGGGTGGCTACGGATAGCGCAAAACGAAGAGGGAAAGGCGGTAAGGTCATAGCTATGAGTAGCCGCGTCCTCGACTGTTTGCCTCGTAAGCCACCCAAAGATAGCTGAGCAAACTCGAAGACACCGCTCAGCAGCTCCCACGAACGCTCTATGGATTACCTCGTCCAGTAGTAAAGGCCAAGTACCATCATTAGCCACTTGGCGAAGTGACTGCGGAAACGCGTCCTTCTTAGCTCTTAGCCTTCTTTGGGCCTCGTTCGGCTTATGCCAGTAATACATGACAGGCAACTCCACGAATTACAAGATGGAGAAAAACAATTGATGATAAGAGTTGGACACGACAAAGAGAGCTAGTGCGCCTCTGCTGAAACAAAGAAAGCCACCAACCCAGGTGGAGGTCGCAGCATGGATTTTTCGCTTCTTCTGATTTCTGGACGCTCATCCGTGTGTCTGCGATGCTAGACACACTGCGCATGGATCTACTTCTAGTCAGTGCTATTAATCAAAGAGTCAAAGTCTCGAAGGTCTTGTGCGCTACTTGACCATACTTGCATTCGCGACCCGAGGTATGTATCTTTGCCAGCAACTACTGCCAAACAACCAATTATGGATGTATGATCAGGTCTTACGCTATTGCGATATACGATAGTCACAGTGGATACTCGAGGTATGTTTTTGCGCTCTGCCATACCCCAATTCTGCCCAGATGCTCTTCGAATGATAACCTTGAGCCGCGTTCAGAGGTATAATGAGCTTGGATCAAGCAACAAGGAGAAGTTAACGTACTCGGAATATCTAATTGAATGCACAAATATGCCCTTACTCCGGGCTTCCAACGATCGTTCTGATGGCAAGCTAGCTAGCTCCATCAATCAGCTCACAGGATCAAGATATGAGGCTAAATGCACTGATTCTTTCCTCAAGAACGGCCTTGAGGAATTATTCTATGGAGTTCGACACATCGACCAGTGTCTCTTGAACAATCGAAGTCAAGTTTGGTATTCTCACGATGCAATGTAAGGCCTAAGTCTTCGTACCACAATTCCACCGCTTACGTTTTTCATTTTCACTTCAGCGCCTTAGGGACAAGATTGGCCAACACCATCACCCCTCTCAGACGTCTAACAGAAGTGGATCTCAGTACAGCTTTTTCGCCACGTCTGCAGCTTGTCACATACATCATTGCAATTCTCACATCTTGGAAGCACGAAAGGGCCCTGTCAAGCACGAAGACGATCCTAGATGGTCTCAATTCACTACGGGATCGTGTGCGTCAGAGTAAAGCTATTAGTGAGCATGATTGGGCATTCTTCGAGGACCCTGCCTGAGATCTCGTTCCCTGGGATCGTCTTGAAGTAGGTTCAGATGAGTAGTAAGAACTATGGGATAATCTGTGCATTCTTCAGGTAAGAGTTCTGATCAGCACTGTACGTGGTTCACCGTGCTCTTCGGGTCCGAGCGTGTTGCATGATGCAGTGTGAGTGAATTGATACGTCAAGAGCATTGCCGGGTCGGGCTTCACTATACATCCGAGACCTACGAGCAACGTGATCGATGGCTCGCTAAAGATCACAAAGGTATCTTTTGCGTTGTTTGTGTACTTTTTCAATGGATGTGGTCGGACATTTCTGTTTTATATCCCTGTTGGCTTCTATCTATCTTCCTTCTGGTAAACCTCTGACTACTATCTATGTTTCCACATTATTTCACCCCAAGCCTCGGTACCAAAAACGACCACTCCTACCTACTCATTAAGCATGACCCCTTTCCCTCCAATACTCTCCAACCCTCAATCAGGCGTCGGACTGCACACATCCACCGTTGTAGTAGACTGAGCATCGAGAAACAAGAAAGAGGTAGTCTCAATTGGCTACATATCCAACAATCAGCAATACCATTCCGTCATCGCCGGGCCAGGATCCACATACCAGACCAACTTCATCGCAACTTCTTGGAATCACAGTAACATCACCGCAGCCGTGGCAGTCAAAGGACGCGGTAGCTGTGGCCGTGAATGGGATCTCGTAAACAGTGATCACTTGGGTTGGGGAGTTGAGGGGGACGCAGGGCGTGGCTGTGTAGGTGCAGTTTATGATTGGACCTTGTGCTGTCGCACTGTGGGAGATACGGAGTTAGTGTGGTAGGATGAGAGGGAGGGAGGATGTTTACATAGCTACAGCGTAAGCGAGAATGCTTGTTGCGATGGTGAAGGTCTTCTTGGTTTGTCCGTTGTTTGATTAACGTAGGTGTAAGCTTCACACAGTTTTCTTAGGTTATGAAGAGCTCAGTGACGAGAGGAAAGGAAAGGCAGTGTGAATACAAGAACTTATATACTCGTCCCCTCATCTTTCTGTGTACTAGATGGGTTCTCGGCTCCGTCTGATGTGGCAGCAGCTTCCGGAGGCAATGATTGAAATAGTTTATCTGCAAGCATAGCCATCTCTGTCACTCCGACTCGGGTCGTCTACTGAGGTACTTTGGGCCAGTGCCGCCTATCGACCGGGTCTGCGAGCACCTTTTACAATCTGCAAACCATGTGGCTCTGTAAGCAGTAAGCGGTGTGAAAGAGTCGCGCTGAGCGATTCGCAGTGCGTGAGCGGCTTATGAAGTGCCCGATGCTACGTTGAGTGGCTCAGTCTTACATGGCAGCCGCCTTGTCCCAGCCACAAAAAGTGAACGTGCTATTTGAATCTCATATCTGCGAGGAACGGCGCACAACGGCTATTGGGGGTTCCAACAATCCGTTTCCCTGATTCGTAACATGAAAGGTCCCAGCACTAGATTTTACACGTTCAAGAATGCTGTGCAATACCAAAGGGCCGTCAGCCTTGGCCAACGTTATATCCTGCTAACTTACGCGTACGCATAGCGCTCCGAAGAAATTGCTCCAGCTGAGCCTGACGCGCAATTTTTGCGAGCAGGCCAATCAGGCTAATGGCTTCGTAAAAAGAATGTCAGCTTACACGCCTTGCGCAGATCGAGAGATGACGATCCTGTTCCTTTCGGAATCAGGTCCCACGGAAAGTCCCTCCCAAAGCCTATGGGTCCATGTCCCTAACCGTGCTCGACGGGGATGTGATCCTTAGAGGCCTGTCAAGAATAGGAACATTGTGGAGAAACGTAGTGTGACTAGGATCAGCATGGTACTTTGACGAGGCTTCAACCGCATGCCAATTAGCAAAACTTCGGGGGCAGGGAGAGGATTGCAGAAGCAATGAGTACCCTAGAACGAGGCAAGCACCGTTCCCAATATAATGTGCTCCGGCTTTTCGCTCACGAGAAAAGTCAAATGCCATGTTCAGACCACTATATACATGCAGCGGATATTGCGTCTGGGAAGGTCCCTGCTTGGACGTAGAGCCATGTAAGTTGCTGCCATCCATCACACGCGTATGCCTTTATACGCTCGCGCAGAGGTGACTGCCGCTAGAAATTATGTCTACGGCACAAGTCAGTCAATCATATTTCTTGATACAGGATGCCTAGGGCACGCACTCGCTCCGAAAAGCCATGCACGGCTCGCAATGCCTTGTTCAAAACAGCCTCCCAGCTCTGTGCAAGCAGAATATTTACAATCATCGACTGCTGCACCAATGTTCAAATCCTATATTGTTTTCGATAATCTCCAAACCCACTCTTAGCCATAAATCTCCTCGTCATCATCTCCCCCCACATCTCCAAACCCTCCATTACCATTGCCATTAATCCCACTTTGCCTCCGCTCAGGTGTCGCAGAATCATTGCTAGTGACATAGGCATCATCATCGTCATCATCATCACTGTCCCATTGAGTTGCTTTGCCCTTACCTTTGCCTTTGGCTTCAGGCTTGGCGGTGCTGGTCCGAGTTTTGAGCTTCGGTCGATTTGTTAGTGCTGGTGAGGTGTGGGATTTTGGAGCTGGGATCCTGGAGGGAGCAGTGGCTGGACCTTTGGGGTCTTGGTCTTTTGGGGGGCCTTCGAAGGTGTGCCGCACGCGTTGATAGTGTTCCAATTCTTTAGCACTGTGGTAAATCAAAGTCAGCATATGCAGTACTACACACATAATCATGCATGTAATTTGATTTGCGGAAAGAGTGGGGAGGCTTACCTGACGCTACCAACGAGCTCTCTATTCGCGGCAAAGAAGTCCTCCTCTGTAACCATAACAGCAATATCCTCATCCGTGGCCATGTAATCGAAGAAGTAAGCGGTAGTTACTGGGCCGCCAGGCAAGGCCTTGATCTTGGCATCGACAGCATTTGCCTGCCTGGTAATAGCCTTGAGCATAGCGTCCGAGCAAAGAGCATACAGATCCGCACCAGTGTATGTGAATGGCAGCGACTCCGCCACGCTTCGAAGGGATGTCTCAGGGTTCATGGCAAACTTCCTGGTCAGAGCTTCCAAGATGGTAAGCTGCTTGCTATGGGTATCGGAGACGCCGAGGTAGAGCATCTTGTCGAATCTTCCTGGACGAAGAAGTGCTTGATCGAGAAGATCAGGTCTGTTGGTGGCGCCGATGACGAAGACACCACTTCCACCTTCGTCGCCATCGCTCATACCGTCGAGCTCGGCGAGCAGCTGGCTGACAATACGATCCATGACACCACCACTGTCGCCTTGATTGCCCCTCTTAGGTGCTACAGAGTCAAGCTCATCGAAGAAGACAACACATGGCCTAGCATCTCGTGCTCGCTGGAAAACGCGGCGGACATTGGCTTCGGACTCTCCAATGTACATATTCAATAGCTCTGGTCCCTTGACCGAGAAGAAGTTGAGCGAGAACTCTGTCGCAATGGCTTTTGCAAGAAGCGTTTTACCAGTACCCGGAGGACCATAGAACAATATGCCGCTCCTCTTCTTCATACCCTTTGCGAAGAGTTCTGGTCTTTCTAATGGTAGCTGAATAGTCTCCATGACAGCGTCTTTGACATTTTCGAGTCCACCAACATCGTCCCAGCTAACGTTAGGGATTTTTGGCGCTCCAATAGCATCGGCAAAATTCTTGCGAGCTGCCTCAACGGCGACGTCGAAGTCCGCTTTCGTTACACATCGTGCACTTTCTCCGCCAGACACTAAGACGTCCCGGATCAAAAACTGCTGATGATGCTCGAGGTCTGAGACATCTTTGGAGATGAGATGATCCAGACGTTCTTGTCTCGCGACCGATGCCCTGTCAACGACGTCGACTAGATTACCAGCTACAAGAGCAGCAGTCTTGACAGCAGTCGAAGCTAGATCGACATCATGTGCTAATCTGAGACCGCGATCTTCGACGATGCTGCGTAACGTGCCTTCTCTTTCGCCTTCATCGGGCGCAACAATTTCGAGCTCATGGGTAAACAAGCTTCGCACACCGTCAGGTATGTTTTCGATCTCAGTAGTCGTAGCAATCAGCACTCTCAAGTCTGATATGAGCTCTTTGAGTGCTACTACCATGCGATCCGCAGTCAAGGCTTCTACATGGCGGACCAGAATCGTGGTGCACGCAGCCCCACAGGTTAGTGCTCTTTCGACTCTAGCTTTAAAGAGTGCTTCCGTTTTGACATCGCCCGCGCTTCCGCTTTCTGCTAGCATATCGTATGCATCTATGTGGAAGCAATGAAGACCAAGGTCTGACGCTGCCTGTATGGCCAGGTTCGCTTTACCGATGTTTCTTTGCGTGGAATGGAGGAGAACGACCATTGGTTCCATCCCGAGATGAACAGCTCGGGGGCTTGTGGCTGCGGCGAAGAGCTCGCGAAGCCGCCTTCGCAGAGGTGCGACATGCGGCTTGGGTAGTGAACCCACCGATTGTGATAGTGCGCTTTGAAATACTGCACTCTTTGTTGACGGTGTAATGCCAAGATAGTTTCGCCAGGAGCTGTTCAATGACGAGGGAACCTTACTTGATTCACTGCCAGCCTGCCTCATACGGGTCGTCATTGGCTCTATGCAGGCGGCACCGCCCCATATCTCAGACGGTTGATGTCGAAAGTCATCACTAGACTCCGAAGACAACACTTGCCCGACCCTGAACCAAGCGATGTCTAGCTTGCCGTTCAAAGGCGTGTGTTCGTCGGAGGGAAGACCAAGTAACTCTTCCACCTCATGGTCAACTTCAGATGCGCCTGCAGGCTGTGCCAGCAATCTACTGACACTAGTGTCAACAGGAAGTGCAATAATGTCTCCCTGCCTTACAATGCGTCGCTTGCTCTCGAAATATTGTTTCAAGGCCGTGGAGATACCCGTCTGCAGTGATCGCTCAGTAGACAGCGGAGTAGATATTCTCAATATGGTCAGTTCTTTGGCGACCGGAGGCGAAGAGCAGCTGTCGATCTTTGCTTTCTTCATAGTGGGTCTGGGAGCAGGCTCCTGATGCTTGGCCGTCAGTGACGATAGTCTCACATGCGTCGCGTGAGCGAGATTGGACAATAGAATCGGCGAGAGCCAAGCCACAGGGCCTGGAGTGTCCATGCCGGGCATTGATAGAATGCTCGACCTTCTTTCGAAAGCATGTCTTTTTTGATACTGAGGTGTAGTCATCGTTGATAAATCGGGTAACCCGTAAACCTTCGCTGGTCTGAAGTCACTTGAGCTACCATCGCGATCGAAAGCATTGGCAGCCCAAAGACTAGAACGATTGCCTTCGGGTGCAGGTGCGGCCTCCAATTTTACCCAGTCGCCGGAAAAGCAACCAAGCTTTATCAGAGATTTGATATCTACGAAGACCCTAGCTTCCTCGTCCTCGTCGTTGGATGGCTTGGGATGTAACAGCTCGTCCGGGATTCTGCCAAGAAGGCCAGTTGCTTTAAACAGCTTGCCTTTTACTATAGAGCCTTGTCGTGCTGTACTTACTGTGAAATTTGAGAAAATAGACCCAGGCGTGTTGATCCCATTAGTCATAGGCCTTCCTATACGAGGAGTGGCCGCAGTCCTTGACGAAAGCACACCAGAAGAACGAATTGGTATTTGAGGAGCATCCATGGATATCATATTTTCCATGGAGTTGTCCGATGAGCTGCCTGAATCCTCCCCTGGATTTTCCGGATCGGATGTAGTTTCAGCTGCATCGTTTGGCGACGATCCATATTCAACCTCTTCGACGGCAGAGACAAATTGTTCACTTGAAGTATCATATCCATTTTCCAAGATCATGCCACGCAGGACTTTTTGTGCTGCTATATTTGGCAAGCCTCGGTCTGCTAGGTCAGCATGCGAGATTCGATTGATGACAATTTTGGTGCTTTCAGAAAGGAGGCCTTGGCCAACGGGTTCACAGAGAGAAATCCTTGCAGGCGGAAGAGACACGTGAGTGATAGGATGAGCGGGCAATGGTAGAGAAAGCAGGTCATTCTGGCGTACGATCAATGATGATGCCAGTGCCTCACGAACAGCTGATGTCAATTTGTCTTCTTGTACTTTCTTGCCGTCACCCATGATATCGCCGTTGGGAGTGGCTTTGACCTTCGCCTTTCCTTTTGGCAATGATCCATTAATCCGGGAAGACGCGAAGCCTCCACCAAATCTCTTTTGTGTCTCGTCATGTTTGTCCAGAGAATCTCCATCTACCGTCACGTATATTGTGTCCAGCTGCAATGGGCTCACATCCAACATCCGGATCTCAACTCCTTTGCCTCTAATATTGCCTCTAATGGATGAAGTGGTCTGTAACGCTTCTGCGAATGTTTGCAGTGCTGGCGAACGTGCGGGGAATCGTATCGTCAAGGCCCCTGACCTTTTTACACTCTCTTCTTCACTCTCTTTCTGAGCCAGCACAGGCAGCACTGTCCAACTGGCATCTTCAACAAGATTGTGTGTGACCGGTGACCACGGTGTAATAGCGACGTATCGAACGTCAGACGGCCCATCGGCAGCCTCATCCTGTGAACTGGTATGTTGAAAGAGCTCAGCAAAGAGCTCTTGGGGTATCTTTCCGATGTTGCCCTTGAACTGCTCGCTCGGTACTAGCCAACCAGAGATTGAAAATCTGTCTGCCCTTCTCCGTCTTCTTCTTTTCCTATGCTCTGTAGCTGCAGTCTGGTACTCCATGTTGAGAAGCTCAGCACGGGTCAACTTGGAGTGATATGTTCAAGAGGCCAGATATCCTGCTCCGATCTCTTTCCATCTTGCAAGCGGTTGTGCCGAGGTTGAGTGAAGTCGGCAATATATCCAGGTTGCCAGGCACGAGACCCCATTCACTTTGGGCTCCGAGGCCAATTGACTGAGGAACAACTTTTCAACTCTTCCTGCCAAGTAAAACCTTTCAATTATCCAGCACCAGGCTGCTCCGTCACACTATGGACCTCACAGCGGGCAGCAGCGGCGGCTTCGCGTCAAGCGGGGTAAAGCTTCAGCGAGTCCCAAGCTTAAGGGACGCGACCAAGGAAAGCTCAGTCGTTCAAGTCTCTGAATTGGACGTCTTCCAGTGCTGTGATGACTCAATATCCAGTGGTCGCGTGTGGTTGAGATTGATGCAGGAAAGTCCATGGAAAGCAATCAAGGCTAGAGCGCGCAACATCATTTCGCAGATCGCAGTTGATACTTGATAGTGGTTGAGGTTAGCGCACAGACGAATGTTTTCCATATATATTTCTTTCACCTCGTACTGGCTGTAAATCCTCAAGAGATTGCTATTGTCACGATGTCTCCTGCTGCCCAATTACAGCTTGTCTATGAGAAATATTAGATTTGACGCCGCCTATTCTCCACGGCCCCTGGTACCATCGTTCTCTCCCAGTCAAAGGCAACGCTCCAATGGCAGCAGAAGTAACAAAGTCGAGGTCAGAAGCCGCAATCAGATTTGCAAAACAAGCCCAGAAACTCTCCCTCCAGGCGCACGATGTCAACGACGAGGATACAACTGCGACGACCGCTGTCGAGGCCCGCTTCATCACGCCCCAAGATCCAATTATCAAGACTGCAAATGGCGGCAGATTGCCTACGGTACCACTGAAAGAGGCGCTTGAATTGAACAGACTTCGTGAACAAGTGGAAGGGTGCAACGTTGAGTCTCAAGAACAAAAGCCAGGTCGTGAGCCTGGGAAGACTGGACACGAAGAATCGTTAGATTCCCAGCAATCTGCGCACCCAGAAGCCGATTTACGAAGAGCTATACCACCGTATCGAACCAATCCACTATTCCCAGAACTGCCACTCTACGGACCGCCATCTCTTATGCGAGACGTGCAATGCTATGGCTTCCGTATCTCTTCAGCTATATTATCGCTTGCTTTTCTTGGTGTTATTGTTCTCGGGTCCGCTTTTACAAGTATACCGCTAATGTTCACACATATTGCTATAAGATTGAGGGGTAAAGACCCCAATGCGAGACGGCCATTCTACGAGGAAGAGAAGAAGAGAGCCGAGATGAGAAAGGAGGAAGAGCGGGCCTGGAAACGCCAAAGGCGGCGAGATGGACGCCCTCCGAAGGTTACAGATGACCGTGAAGAAGCTGGACACAGCGGTGATGAATACGAGCCCATGGAGGGCGGCAGAGACCCGTTAGTGTGCGATGTAGGATACTATGCGCGAAGGGTCGGATTGGATGTGGAAGAGTACAACGTGGAAACGGAAGACGGCTTTATCATCGAACTATCACACATCTACAACCCCAAAGCCAATGCCCCTATGTCGATATCTCATCGGTCTCAGCATAAACCAGTCGTTTTCCCCAAGGGTTCCCAAAAACACGACTCCTCCGCTGGCACGTCCAACACAAGTAACACCCGCGACGGACAGCAAAGATATCCTGTCCTTCTCGTCCACGGCCTTCTCCAGTCAGCCGGTGCCTACTGTGCCAATGACGACGATAGCCTCGCCTTCTTCCTTGCCAAATCAGGCTACGACGTTTGGCTGGGCAACAACCGCTGCGGCTTCAAGCCCCGACATGCCCTCCTGAACCCCAAAGATCCCAGAATGTGGAACTGGAACATTCGCCAGATGGGTGTCTTGGACCTGCCCGCGCTCATATCTCGCGTACTCTCAGAAACAGGGTTCGATAAGCTGGGCCTTGTCTGTCACTCTCAGGGCACCACGGAGACCTTTATCGCACTAGCAAAAGGGCAAAGACCCGATCTAGGGAACAAGATATCTGTCTTCTGTGCTTTGGCCCCAGCCGTCTATGCAGGACCTCTCATTGGAAAGATGTATCTCAAATTCATGCGCATCATCGGCCCCGGCGCATTCCGCCTCTTCTTCGGTATCCACTCCTTCATCCCCTTCATGATGACAATGCACTCCTGGCTCCCCGGCTGGCTCTACGGGGCTCTCGGCTACCGCGTCTTCTCCTTCCTCTTCAACTGGACCGACGATCGATGGGATCAAGGCATAAGGAACCGCCAATTTCAATTCGCGCCGGTCTATGTCAGTGCGGAGAGTATGCGCTGGTGGCTGGGTAGGGAGTGTTTTGCGAGTCAGAAATGCATACTGGCAACCAGGGAGGAGGGAAAGCAGGAAGACAGGGAAGACGAGGAAGACAACGACTACTACGAGCATAGTCCCGAGCGTTCAAGTGAGCATATGTTGCACAATAGCCATGACTTCGAATACAACGATAGGAGCGATAGGGCTTGGTATGATAAGCAAGTCCCTCCCTTTGCTTTATGGGTCGCTGGATCGGACGCGCTTGTCGATGGGAGACGATTATTGAGACGATTTGAACGAAAGCGAGAACCGCATGTTAGAGTTGTGCATAGTAAGGTCATTGAGGAGTATGAGCATTTGGACGTTCTTTGGGCTATGGATAGTGTTGATAAAGTTGGCAAGGAGGTCAGAGAGGTGCTTTGGAAAACTGTACCTGTTGATGTTAGGGAACGATGTCGGGCGCCGAGGGATTGCGAAGGGGTGGATGTTTGGGAGGGATGAATTTACGTTTGCGATGGAGGTATGATGAGAGAGCTTTTGGGACTTTGTGCACATAGCGCCATGTATCGGATCGGGCACTGAATTATGGATATACATATGGGAAGGGTTGGGTTTGGGAAATATACATCCGCTACGTGAGCGGCACCAATACCCCATAGAATGCTTGAATATACAAGAAGCAAGCCACTAATTTCATCCCAATAGAGGAAGAGCGAGTCCTGGGGGTTGAATCCAGTCATCCCTGATTATCAAGGTTCTATTATATAGTACTCTACGACGAAGAAAATCCTATTAGTAATTTAATTAAAGATTATTATATACTAAGACTTAAAGACAGTACAGATTATTCGAGTTTAAAAGTATTAAGAGTAAAAAGTTTAATAAAAGAGCTCTATTATATTAAGAAAAACAGAAGTAAAATAATTAATTGGATTAGTAAAGTAGAGATAACCCGCCCTCTACTCTAAAATTCGATGTTATTACGGTTATTCGTCTAGATTATAATAATATAGTTTCTATCCTCTAAATTACGCCGTGGAACAGAGAAGGGAATCTACCTTTTTTTTTACCTATTCTCTTCTCTTTTTAGAGAAGAGAATTCATTTTACGTTTATTCATCTCTCTTTTTTCCTTAATTCCCTTCTCGAAAAAGGAAGAAAGCGAAATTCACTTCTCTATTCCGTAGCGTAATACTCTCAGAGTAGATCGTCGTTACTAATCTTCATTTCTCTCGATCTTAGCCGCTAACCAAGTCTAGGTATATACAAGCGCGAAAATATTAAGACTTTGGCGTGATTTATATAGGCTCAGAAAAGGTGAGAATAATCCAAAAGACTTTTGTACCGCGGCGCCGGATACATTAGGTTGAGGCATGTTCGAGGTCACATTCCTTGACAGGCTCACCTAAGAAGTAAACTCCTTCTCTAAAGACACCCCACGTCTGAAGATACTTCTAGTCTAGGGATATTATACATCTGTAAATACTCGTCTCAAGGCACTCTTCGTTAAGGAAAGGATCGACCTAAGAGGTAGAGAATGGACCTCGACGTAAAATCACGTGCTGGACTTTAAACAAATACATATGGTTGCTGCGCTCCAGGCTCCCAATAGTTTCTTCGGTACTATCCTCCGCAAGAGGGGCAGGGGTTCCAAAAATGGATGTTGCAATATTAGTCATTGTAGAAGAACGCAAATCAAAGCTTATTCGCGATTCTAAAAAGATATCTCCGTCTACACTTGACCTCAGCATCTTAGCTCATCCAAAAAATCACAGTGTAGAGAATCGTGACCATCCTCACGGGTTTCGAGATATCTAAAGGCAATAATGTGGTTAAGAGTTCTGGACGCGTTACGAGGTCTTTCCAATAGGCCTTGTCCGCTCCTGCAGGCTATTATACAGCGCAGTCTAACTATTCTAAGGCTTTTCCACAACCCTAGCTACTCTAACATTCATGCCCATCTCGTTCATGCCCATCTCGTTTATATCCGACGCTAGCAAGCCCCGTTCATGTTCTAACGGCAAAGACAGGCCGAATCTCAAAGCTGCGGATGTGGTATCTGGCAAGCCCTTCGCCTAGCCCTTTGTTGGCCTCCTCTATCAGCCTGTACAGGGCTTCGTCGCCGATGTACTCGCTATCCCCAAGGTCAAAGCCGCCACGGTCTTTGTTCCAGAAAAACGCCCCTCCTTGTGTACTCTCGAACTCCCACCGCCGCTGTACCTTCATGTCGTTATCCGCGGACTGTAGATCCGGCTGCGGGTCGACGATAATGAATAATACCCTTGGCTCGAAATTCGCAAACATATCGTCCAGTTTGGCGACCTCACTGCGAAGCAGCGCCTCAGGCACGGCGATGCGCGTAAGGTCCGTTGATACGACGATAAGCTGATCAAAGAGGTCCAGTTGAAATAGTCGATCGCTAGGCTCGCAGAGAAAGTCGTCCCATCTGTCAAGCGCAATGTATAGCGCATCACGCATTGGGTCAAAAGGGCGCACAAAGAGAGGATACTGTCCATCCTCGCGGGGGCGTATCTCGATACCCTGCTCGTGAGTCCAGGCTAGAGCGATGCCACGGGCCTCGCGGTTGACGAAGACTAGCGGTACCTCAATCTGGACATCGTCTAATAAGTCGTGGCGGAATTCGAAATTCAGATTGAGCTCGTCGTTTTCAGGGTCATACCCCTCGTCGGATTTTGATAGGCGTCGGGGGCACCAACACCCCTTTCTGTAGAAGTACAAGGCTGGCCCGACTTTGTCAGGCAGGGCGTCACGCCATATCTGGTTGCGTAGCTCTGGAGAGAGGCTCGAGAAGAGAGGGAATGTAGGAGAGTTGGTTGCCGCTGCTTCCATGGTATTTGGGAAGTCGAACTTATGCGGGTATGTGTGAGTAATATGAAAGAGTCCCTATGGGGTGACGGATGAGGACGAGAGATTTCCAGCGGGGCACTTGCGTGGTGGTGGTGTGGCTCGGTGTGGCTTACGAAAGGAATCCACGAGTCAATGTATTGTCCGGCTTCGATCTTCAACGGCCGGGACAGTGTGATTATTGATCTTTACCGAACCGTCGGCCTTGCTTGTAATTAGCTACTAACTATAACGCTAGATTGAAAGAAGAAAAATCGTAAGACTTCTTAGACTATAGGATATCAAAAAGTTTATCTTAGAAAAATAACACGTAGACTCTCGAATTATTTTCTCGTTAACTAGGATACAAGCCTTATTAAATCTAAATAATAAAATAATAAAGGTTTAATATTAAATAAAATCATTATCGTTTTAATTATTTTTAGAGAATTTAATTTAATTAAATATAAAATTAATTCTTTCTTTAATAATAGTAACTAAATCTTTTATTAATTAAGATATTTATAATATAATTACGAGTTATCTAGTATTTTATTTTAATTTATTTCCTGAATTAAAAAATAAGATAATATACGTAATAAAACTAATTCTCAATAATTAAATAGAAGGATATTTATCACGGGGTAGACTTTAGTAAAAATATTATTCTAAATATTTATTAAAACGGCGGGCTAAGCCCTATCGCTAGCTTTATCGAGACTAGAGTAATATTAAAATTCTAATATATTAAAACTAAATCCTCTCTAGAATAATTAATATCTTTTATATTATATACTATTATATTAACCCCGTATTAAATAGTAGTAATAGTAATACTAACGTAGAACTATACCTCTTCTATATTAGTAAGAACGATTATATTAATTATAAATAGAAAATAACTTCTAAAACGACTAATATACTCCCTATTAATTATTATATTTAAAATAATTTACTCCGTATCGATAGCGAGCTTTATTTATATTATATTTATTTAATATTTCTATATTATACCCTACTACCTTAAATAAGTATTTCTAAACTCTTTATTAAATTATTAAAATAACTTATTCAATACCCTTTTTATTTAGGGTATTTATAATAAATATTAAATTAAATATTTAGAACGTCCCTTTGTTTATTTCTCTTTTATTAATATAGTTATTTATTTTAATAAATTATTTATTAGGTAAATATCTAGCCTAGTAAATATATTATTAACTATATCTTTTATATTTCCGTTAAAAAAGAATACTAGAATATAAATCTTTTAATACTACTTTTATTATTCGCCTAGTATTATTACTTTTAGTATTTATTATTAATTATTACTTTAATTATTACTTTAGAAGAAACTTAACTAAACCCTATTATAATTAATTTTATTTTCTATTTATAAGAATTCCTACTATTAAGTAAATATATTTTAAAATAAATAAAAGTTACTTTTAATATTAAATGAGTAGTTATTTAAATAATTATATAGTCTCTTTATCCTCCTACTAAAATACCCCTTTAATATTTATTAAAGAAGGGCCGGAAAACGAAGTAATTTAATAATAATCTTTCGGAGTATATTAAGTTTAAATAACCTATTATATAACTACCCTAAGTTATAAATAAAACGTTTATAATACTTTTTATTAATATTTTCCGAAGGGATATTAAAGAACTACGTTAATACTTATAAAAGAAATAATTTTTAAAGAATAAATTTAAAAATAAAGAAATTATAACTCCTCCCGAGCCTAAATAACTTATTATAAATTCCGAATAAATAATATAATTTATAGAATCGCTAGAAATTTAGGATAAAGAAAGACTTAATAGGATTTTAAAATTTATTAAAAATAAATAATTTAACTAGTAAAAATAATATTAATACTAGAGTAAACGCCTAGAATAAATTAAAATTCGAAGAGATTAGATTCTTCGACCTTATTATAAATTAACTAAATTAGACGAAGGTATAATTTATTAAAATTCGGAATATATCTCTTTCTTTAAAAGTAGAGAACTTTATCCCTATTTTTATATTTAGCGAGGAGAATTCCGCTATAATAATATATTCTAGAATATAATATTTTTAGGACTTTAAAAGCGAATCGATTAATTTAATTAATTATATTTTATAATTAATAAATCGCGGTATTATATAAATCTTTATTTAAATTAATAAATTAATCTCTATCGAGTTTAAACTCGTAAAATATAAATAGGGTTTATAATTCTAAATTAATATTTATATCGAGGTTTATAACGGTCGTATAAATTAATATAAAGTATAATTAGAAAAACTAGATAAGAATCTTTTAATCTATTATTAATATAATTAAAGTAACTAGGATTAAGGCTAGGGTCGTTATATTTAATAATATATTATATATATAGTTTTTAAAGATTTCTAGGGTTAGGTTTTTTCTTTTTAATATTATCTAATATTAATATTAATATCTAGGGTCTAATTTATCCCTCTTTTTAAAAAAATCTCTTAACCGATATATTAATATATTAAATTTACTACCTTCTTTATTAGGCCGGTAGGTAGTTTTATAATTAAAATAAAATAAAAACTCGCTTTATTTTATTTAATAACGAGATAATACTTTAGATAAAATAAAATATTTAAAAACTTTATAATCCGATATTACCTCGATAGGAAAAGTAGATCCCTCTAGTTTAAAATATTATTCCTCGAATACGCGGATAATTATTATAAACTCTTTATTATAGATTTTATAATTATACTCGATAAGGTTATATTTTTTTAAAAAGTAAATAATAGGACGAAGGATATTTTAATTATTATACTAGGATAGGACCCCCCTAGATACGTAATTAAATATATTTATTTTTAATATAATTTTATAGTTAAGGTCGAAATAAACTAGGATAATATTAAAGATAAAAGTCTTCTTTAAAATATTAAAAATTATTTAATATTAAATATTTTATTTAAAGACGGTACCTTTCTTAATTAAAACTATAAATAATATAACGAGTTTATTAAACTTATAAATAAAATACCGATAAAAGTTAACGAATCCTAGGAAATTTTAAATATCCTTAATATTAACTAGTTATAATTAATTTAAAATAATATCGATTTTCTTTAAATCTATTTTAATCTCTTTAATAATAATAATTAATCCTAGGTATATAATTTTCTTAATATAAAAATCGTATTTAATAATATTTATTTAAAGCCCCGCCTCGCGGAGTTTCTAAAGAATATATTTAATATAGATTTTATACTCTTCCTTAATATCGCTATAAATTAGAATATCGTCGAGGTATATAATATAGGTCTTATTAAGAAATTTACGAAGAGTATTATTAATATAATATTAGAACGAGGTAAAGTTATTATATAATCTAAATAATATAATAAAGTATTCGAATAAATCGAATCGGGTATAGAATATTATAAATTCTTCGTCGCCCTCTCTAACGCGGAGGTGATTAAAAATAAATATAATATCTAATTTAAAAAATATTTTAGCCCGATTTAATCGATTTAAAATTTCTAAAATTAAAAGTAAAGAATATTTATTCTTTATAATAATAGTATTAAGCCCTCGGTAATTAATATAAAAATATAAATCTCCGTTAAATTCTTTTACGAATAAAATAAAAAATATAATATAAGATTAATTAATTTAAATAAAAACTTTATTAAAAATTTTATCTAGATAACGGCGGAGTTCTAGGATCTTATTATAATTTATATTATATAAATTAAATAACGGAGGTTATAGCCCTTCTTTAAATTTAATAATATAATTATATAACCGATATAGAGGTAAAATATTAATATCTTTTCTTAAAAAAATATCTAAGAATTCATAATACTATATAAATAAGATTATAATTAAATTAATATTTTTATTATCTCGGTAGGCTTAAAACTCTTTTTAAATAATAACGACGGTAAAGTAAAACTCCTTATTTATTTTAAATATAACTCGGTTCTAGACTTAATTATAAATACTTAATTTAAAATTTTAATTAAGGCGGGGTTTAAATTCATAATATCTAGATTCTTAATAAAACTAGATATTTAAAATCGAGATTTCTTCTAGAATACCTAAAAATCGATCGATTTCTATAAATAATAAATTAAACGCGGTTTACTCGTTAAGGGTAACGAGTCGGGTAAATAATCGAGATTTTATCTCGTATATATTAAGAGTAGCTAGGTACTAGGTTTATTATTTTTAATATTAAAACTTAGAACGAAGCGAGGCTAAACTATAATATTTAATTTTAAATATCTTTCCTTATTTAATAATAATAATAATACGATTATATTCGTTATTATAACTAGTTTTTATAGGAATAAATAATTAAAATTAAAGTAGAGAAAATTCCTTTTAAATCTAAATTTATTATTAATAAACCTAGAATTAAAATAACTCCTTTTAAATACTAGGTTACTTTATATAAATACTAGGTTAAATTAAAGACTAGGTTTACTTTTAATAAATTTAGAATTAAATTAACTCTTTTTAAATCGAGGTTTATTTTTTATAAACCTAAAATTAAATATATTATTAATAAACCTAGAATTAATATAACTTCTCTCGAGTCGGAATTTATTATTTAATAATAATATTATCGTCTATAAATAATAACGGCTCTTTATATATTAACGACTCTTTTTAAATCGGGGTTTACTTTATATAAATATTAAATAAAATTAAAAATTAAAATTCTTAAATCTAAAAACTTTTTTAAAATATTAAAAAAAGTTTATCTTCCGCGAAGACTTTTATAGGACTAGGGGTATAGTTTCTTAAATAAAAATATAAAACGAAAATTAAAAAATTATCTAAGAAATCGGTAGTAATTTTATAATAATAAAGATATAATAGGCCGATTATAACGGGGTATTAACTAAATTTAATAATAATAAAAATTATTCGTTCTTAATAATTATAAATATTCAAAATCGTTTCTACGATATAAATAATACGTTTTATAACGGTAGATATATTATTAAAGAGTCGGATAATATAAAGATAATAAAGAAAATAAAGGGGTAGATAATAAATATATATAAAATTATAATTAATAAAAAGATAACTAGATATATTAATATTAACTAAAGTCTTAATTTAAATTCGGGACTAATTATTCCGTAATTAATAAAAAATAATTATATATTTATTATAAAAAGTAGGGTCGGTCTTAAAAAGTTATATAATAAATTATAACGAAAGTTTAATTAATAACGAAGGTAAATTAAACGATATAGCCGATAAATAAAAAAGTATATATAAGATTCTAGGTATCTATAGTCCTAATATACGATTTTGTACCGGGATTATTCTTTTTTTATATTTAAAATAACTCCTCCTATAACGCTTTTATCGTTATTAATAATAGTTATAATACTAGATTAAAGACTAGCTAGCTTAATAGAGTAAATTTTTATATTATATTTAAATAATTTATAATAAAAGTAAAAACTCTACTTTTTATAAATAATTTTAATAATCGGGGTTCTCGTTAATTTACCTTTAATAATAATTTAGGCCGAATTAAAATTTATTAACTCTCTAAATAAAATAATAAGAACTAGTTTAATAACGGGAATAAAAGTATTTATTATATTAAAACGAGTTATAAAAATAGAAATTAATAAAGATATAATAAACCTCTTTAAAATTTATCCTAATCCTATAAAAATAATACTTTAGCGAGATAAATAATATTTAATTTATTAAAGTTCTTAATCGATTTCGGAGTATATATAGATATATTTATCGAAGATATATAATCGTTAGTTATTAACTTTCCTCTAGAAAATAAAGGCCTATTAAATAATATAATTAATATTATATTTTATAATATTAATTAAGGATTCGTTTTTTATTCGAGAATATTTCTTCTTTTAAGAGACGAGGTTAAAATATTTATTAAAAAATATAAAACTATATTTAAGTTCCTAGATATAATTCCGAGTATCTTTTTATTTAAACGGGTTACTATATACTTCTCGTAATTTCTTTTATTAATTAATAAAGTTAGTTAAAATATAAAGACCCTCTTTTTAATAATAATTTATTAAATTAAAGGCCTTTTTATCGATAATTATTTAAACTCTATATAAATAATCTTATTATTATTAATAGGGTAATAGTTATAATTTATATATATCTACTATATTAATATCTACTCTTAAATATCTAATTTATCCTAGTCCTCTTTATATTCCGAGATATCTAAAAACTTTTCGGATCTAGGAGGTATTCGAGATCGCGAGGGGGTAAATTATTAAATATTTAAAAAAGAAAATAAATATAAACCTATAATAATAATATTATTAAAGATATTTTTATCGAAAGCCTAGGACGGAGGCTAAAGTATAATTTAAATTATAATAAATACGATCTAGGCTATTACCTAAACGATAATATAGATTAAAAATTACGTATTTAATATAGAAAGAGGAGGAGGCGTAAATAAGAATAAAATATTTAATAAAGAATTATTCTCGACTTAAATATATAAATAATCGAAGGTATTAAGAAAACTAATAAAATTATTCTAAACTTCGGCGAGGAACTATTATATATAGTCTTCGGGGTTAAAGAGTTAATCTTTTATAATAATTATCTTAATACTAAGAAGTACTAACTAGATAATTAATTTTTTATAATATTAAGAGACGAGATTAATATTTAGAGATTTATTAAATTAATAACTAGGTTTATTAAATTATAACCTAATTATAGTATAGAAGTAGGTTAAAATAAAAGATAAAGAACGAAAATTAGAGTAGAGCTAGCTATTATCTAAATAAAAACTAATATATAAAGTATTTACTTATTTCCTATCCCGACTATATTAAGATAGAAATAGGGAAACTAGTTTAAATTTAAATTAAATTTAAAATAAATTAAACTAGGTTAAAGTAGGTAAAGTTTACGCTGCGGAATAGGGAAGGGAATTTTGACTTTTTCGAAAATCGAGGAAGGGAATTCAAAAAATTAGGACAAATATTAGTACAAAAAAAATTCCCTTCCCTAAAGAAGGGAAGGGAATAGAGTTAAAAAGGCCGATTCCCTTCCCTGTTCCGCAGCGTAGTAAAGTTATACTATAATATTATTAATACTAGTTTATTATTTCTTAAATAACTTTTAGAGGGTAAAGATATAAAGAATTTAATTAATTCCCGGCCTTTTATTCTATTAATAGAGGTAATTATTTCGGTAAAAAATAGTATCTTTTTAAATAATTAATTTATAGTAAATAACCGGAGTTAGTAAAAGTTATTAATTAATTCTTTATATTTTAGATAGAAGGAGGCTTTATTAATATTCTAGAAAATAAATAAATATATATATTACTTCGCGCCGACTAGGAAGATAAAGTATTTAAAATAATATATATTTATCCTATAA
>JAABUW010000154.1_pt1 | contig 145950 bp, 130 predicted proteins | sample 5560081 | NCBI WGS metagenome assembly JAABUW01 (sample SAMN10711882, study PRJNA513363) | rock metagenome | isolation source: Antarctica rocks | place: Antarctica: Victoria Land, Knobhead sud
GATTTGCAACTGGTCACAAACAATCTGCGCGATCACTTCATCAATGAATGAATAGTCAGCAGCTTCGATGTCTATCAATGACTTCAATGAGTAACTAATTTCATTGCTAGAAAGTACACATTCAGTAATCAAAGATTCAGAAGCAAAAGAATCATCTGACATGCTCATCGTTGAAGAAATTAACACATCTTTCATCGCGTCTTTGATGAAAGTCTCTAGTTTTTTGCCTCGCTATCTTCGAAAGAAGACATTTTCTCATTCTCTTTATTCTTCGAAATGACGATTTCATGTAGACGAAAGATGAAAGCTTGAGAAGCAGAAGTGTTGATCTTGTTCTGAGAGCAGTTCTTTGACAAGTGGTTCAAAATCTTGCAGATATAGCAAACGATAGACGATCTGACTGACTCAGATGTAGAAAAGATAGTCGACTTGACATATTTGATTATCGAAGTCATCACTGCTGACAGAAGAGTAACGCGCTTTTCAGATGCAATGATGACTTTGACAATGATCATGCAACGTTCGCTTCGAAGCTGATAATTGACTCGCTGTTTATTATTCACACTTTGAAGAAAGCTCTTGAGACGATGTAGAGTGGTAAAATCTTTCGAGCAAATCGATAGAGCATTCTGCAAGCGATTGTTGATCTTATTCTGAAGATTGTTCATCAGAGTGCAATCGTCGTATTCTAGATAGCTGAATAGCTTCATAAAGTCAAAATAAAAGACATTGAAAGACTTTTCTGCTTGTCTCAGAGCGTTGTACTTGCGACGACACTTTCGATTCTTATTCTGATCATCGTATATTTCTTTCAGATGCTCAAATAGCTCGTAGATCGAGATGTAAGAATGCGAAGCGTCATGACGACGTCAAGCGAAGATATGCTCAGCAGCATCATCTTCTAGTCTAGATATCACATAGGTAATACAGATATTCTCATTATCGAAGTGATCGACATTTGCATGAAGCTTGTCGTTCATCTTGATTCTTCAGCTGTCTCATGTTGATTCATCTTCATCAGTGAATATAGATGAGTTCAAAAACTTGAAGAACTTGTGATGATCATTATCAAATAGAGTGAATGACTCACGTCGAGTATGATTCTCGATAGATTGACGAGATAGAGGTTTCGTAGACTGACGAGATCAAGACTGATTCGCTGAACGCTGTTTCTTTTTTAGACTCAAGACTTTCTCTCATAGATCGACGATAGTCTCTTCTTAAGTATTTATTGTCATTTGATTGATCTTTAGCTCATCAAGTCTCTTGATGTGATCGACTTGAACATTGATTCATTGCTCGTTGAGTTTCAAAGTCATGTCTCATTGATCTCTTAGCTCGATCAGCATCTTGATGATCTCGTCTGACTGATCGATAGCTCATTGACGAAGTTGTTGACTCATGTTGATGTCTCATGAGATAGCGACATTCTGAGGTTTCGCTGAAGCATCGACAGAAATAAGAAAAACTCGTCTATTAGCAATGCTTCTAAGCAGATGAGCTGTTCGTGACTTGACTGATTCAGAGTCGCGTGTCATTGTGAGAAAGGTAAAAGTAGGTTTGATTGTAGTTGGTTTGATAAATTTGAGTAAATTTGAGTAAATTTGAAGATGTGTTTTGATAAAAGTAATTCGAAGAATTTCTTGCGAATTTTCTGAATAGAAGTAGATTATTTCGTATCGTCTACACGTCGATAGCAGAGTAGTTGATTAGCATTTATCTACTGTTAGAAACCGGTCTAAAGCGAATCATAAAGATGTCATTTAACTAATAGATAAATGCTAAGAAAGAAAAGTATCTACAAAAAAGAACTCGATTCTTATATGTGTGTTTCTCAGCCCTGTGCTAGGCTCGATTGAGTTGACGTCTTACACATATGATGCAGAGTCTCAATGATATCATCTCTAGATCAGATTCTCGCTAGGCTCGATTAGAATGAAATCAGACGAAGGCTAGGCGAAGAATAGACGAAGGCTAGAATCGTAACAGAGATAGCTGAATAGTTTCATAAAGTTGAAGTAGAAGACATTGAAGAACTTGTCTGCTTGTCTCAGAGCATTGTATTCACGTCAAGACTTTTGATTTTTATTCAGTTTATCATATATTTCTTTCAAATGATTGAATAGCTTGTAGATTGAAGTAAATGAATTCAAAGAATCAAAACAACGTCAAGCAAAGATGTATTTTGCAGCGTCATCTTCTAGTCTAGACATCATGTAAACAATACAGATAGTTTCATCATCAAATTGATTAACATTGATAATCAACTTGTCATTCATCTTGTTTCTTCAATCTTTTCAAGTCAATTCATCTTCATCAGTGAATATAAATGAGTTTGAAAATTTGTAGAATCAATGATGTTCATTTTTGAATGAGATAAACTTAGTAAACGTCTTTCATCAAGTATGATTCTCGATAGAAGCATGCAACTTGATATCTTGTTGAGATAAATGATTCATAGTAAATCAAGACTTAGTAAACTGTTGAAATCAAGACTAATTTGTTGAACGCTGTTTCTTTTTTAGATTCAATACTTTCTTTTGTAGTTTGATGATAATCTCTTCTTGAGTATCTATTGTCGTTTGATTTGTCTTTAACTTATTAAGTCTCTTGATGTGATTGACTTGTAGATTGATTCATTGCTCATTGAGTTTCAAAGTCATGTCTCATTGATCTTTTAGCTTAATCAGCATCTTGATAATCTCTTCTGACTGATCAATAGCTCATTGACGAAGTTGTTGACTCATGTTGATGTTTCATGAGATAGCGACATTCTGAGATTTCGCTGAAACATCGAAAGAAATAAGAAAAACTCATTTTCTAGCAATGCTTCTAAGCAAATGAGCTGTTCATAACTTGATTGATTCAGAGTCATGTGTCATTGTGAAAGAGATAAAGATAGATAAATAGATAAGATTGAGTGATTGATTTGATAAATTTGAGTAAATTTGAATATGTGTTTTGATAAAAGTAATTCAAAGAATTTCTTGCGAATTTTCTGAATGAACGAAGTAGATTATTTTGTATCATCTACACGTTGATAGCAAAGTAGTTGATTAGCATTTATCTAATGTTAGAAGTCAGCATAAAGCGAGTCATATGAATGTCATTTAACTAGTAGATAAATGCTAAGAAAGAAAAGTATCTAAAGAAAAGAACTTGATTCTTATATGTATGTTTCTCAGCTTTATGCTAGACTTGATTGAGTTGACATCTTACACATATGATGCAGAGTCTCAATGACATCATCTTTAAATCAGGTTTTCACTAGACTCGATTAGAATAAAATCAGGCGAAGACTAAACAAAGAATAGACGAAGACTAGAATCATAACAAATGATTACAATATCGTGTCAATTGAAAAGAATACAACGTCGATCTACATTGATACAACGTCAATGAAAGTGAATTTGAAGATTGCTTGAAAGTCATCAATGACTTTCATGAATGTTATTCGAACAAGTCAAGATAGAAATTGACTCAAGAAAGATTGACTGAACTGCAGCAATGAGAACATTACTAGATGAAGAAAGAGAGTAATGTTGTGAGTGTGCATCTTAAGTTAGTCTAACATAAATCATGTTAAACTATCATAGACTAGTATAGAGCTGATGTTGACACGCTAGTGATCTAGCGCGTCTTCGTGAGTATAAGATTCTCGACATATTTCATCTTCTTTCTTCTTTAGCTTTGAACTTCTAGTTAAAATACACTCATATGATTCGCTTTATGCAAACTTATAACATAATCATCTTTAAGATCATCTTCTTGAATAAGTTCTCAAAAGAGAAGAAGTTCAAATTCATTGTCAACAAGAATTTGAAGTTGTTTCTCAGAAAACTAAAGTTGAACTTCATCAAGATAAACTACATCAAAGACGACGACAAGCTTGATTACATCATGAAATATGTAAAGATCATGACGATGCACTATCTTCAACAAACTGAGAAGACTGTCAAGAAGAGAAATCATAGAATCACATGAGCGAAGTTTCTTGAGACTCTTCAGCAATGCTTGCTTGACGCGAAGTCACTTCAAAATCAAACAGATGATTTATGAAATGTCATTATAAAAAGAAGCGATCAAACATGCGTGTTGTTCTTTCTGAAACTCAATAAGACACATTTTCAAAATTGTCTTAAAGTCATGAAGTCTGAGAAAGTGCTATTGTTCAGATTTCTGAGTGAACTACTTCTTTCAAACAAGATCAAGCTAATTGTATTAACTTTCACTCAATGAAGCAAGATGTTCTGTTGAGAATTGATGAAGTACATTGACACGCAGTGTTGAAATCATGTCTAGAAACTAATCAGAGTGCATGCATGACTAGAATGTTTAATCTATAAAGATAGTTATAACTAAGACTTTAAGAATACAGAAGAAAGAAGATACAAAAAACAAGAAGAATACGCTTTATATAGTAGTTACTCAGATTCAACGCTAGTTTCAAAGAGAACGTGTTGAAATACAAGAAAGATGTTTATTCAAAAGATGTTTATGACATAAAGAAATGTGTTTGTCGTAAACATCTGTTAACTACTCATAACACAAAGAAGTATGTTTATCTAAAAGACAATAGAAGCTGATTAGAAAATGTTAAAAAAGAAAAAAGATGCTGAGTCATATCTGAGTCAAATTTGAGTCAGATCTGAGTCAGCTCTCGACTAAATCATTGACTAGCTTTAATCAATATACAGTGAACTCGCTAATGTTCACTGTGAATTGATTAGAGTTTGATCTTTGACACATTCATAACATTACTTTTCTCTTTGAAAATTCATGTTTGCATGAATAGAACAAATGAAACGCAAAAATTTTCACTGTTTTTCAATTTAGTATGATTTGTCTGAATAAAGTTTATGAAATTCAACTAGAACTTCTTTCAAGTTCTTGAATTCTTCTTTATCAACATAGTATCATTTGTTGTTTTGATCTAGTCTCATTTATTTGATCTTGTATTATATTCAATCTCAATAGTATCTGAAGTTCGAAATGTCATTTATCTTTCAATGTTCATTGTCTTCAATAGTGAGCAATTTGAAAGATTTTGAATGCTGTTCTGATAAAAGATTGTTGAAATAAGAATACAATAGCTTTAAGCTGAACATTGAATGCAGCTGCTTCATGCTTACTGATAAACGAAGATGATAGAAGATTTTAACTTTGATCATGATTTGATAAAGTTCTAGTTGTTTATCTTTCAAATCTTTGCATGATCTTGTTGTTTTGACGTTTCTGAAAGATAATCAAACTCAGTTATCTACTTCATAAATAATGTCTCGTTTATGTTTATTGATCTGAGCTTCAATGATCTGCTTCATCTTTTTCAATTGCTGATGATTGAAGATAAGAAGCTCTTTCATTCAAATGATAATATCATCAACTTTTCTAGCTTCAAGACGTTTGTAAGTTATCTCGTAGTCAGTTGTATCTGAATCGAAACTCATTCAAGAATGAAACTCTTTATTGAAGTAAAATGAGATCATTAAGATGATTGAGAAGATATTGAAATTTTCGCTGAATTTCATCATTGAAAGTCATTTTGCTCAGTCGTTCTGCATGTAATTACAGTAGATTCTAAGTTCGCGTTTGACATCTTGATTGACTCACTCTGATTGATCATTGATCTCAGAATGATAAACTGTTGATAAACTAGTCGTGATTCTTAGTCACTTGCAAAAACTTTGTCACATTGTTGATATGAACTGAGAATCTCTGTTTGAAACAATGAAACTGAATAAATCATGAAATCAATAAACGTTTCATAACATGATTCAAATTGTTTCTTCGACTGAAATGTCTTCATCTTCTCAATGACAGAGAACATAGTAATGTTTCTTGATGAGTCAACATATGATTATGCAAATGATGTTATAATCTTCTGATAAAGATAGCTTAATGATGAAGTTCATAACTATATCTTTTCAGCGTTTCTGTGAAATCAAAAGAGAATGAAGAAGTTCATTAATGCTATTTCTAGATGTCTTGCTTTGTTGACAGACATGACAGTTTCAAATGTAACGTTTAATCATTGCTTGATAATCTGATCAATAATAGAAACGTTGAACTAGATCAATAGTTCTTTGATTGTTAGAATGAAAGATGAAAGACTGATCATGAATTTTCTTTAGCAATTTCGTATGCATATTCTTAGAAACTCACAGTAGATCTTTTCTGAACAGAACGTCATTAATGATCTTGCAATGTCTCAATTCAATGCTATGTAGTTTGAGCTTGTTTTCACTTATAGCTTGTTTATACTCATTGCAAAGCTCATTCATCTTGTTAACATCTTTTACTCTCTGATAGAGATCAACTTCAAATTCAATAGCTAGAATATTTATCTTATCGAGTGTCAGAATGATCTGATAGTGATCTTCAATACACTGAGTTAATTCAGAGACGTCAATCAGAGACATTCTGATTAAAGCATTGACTTTAGTGTTCATTTTATCTGATTGAAAAATGATCTGAAAGTTAAACTTGAATAGAATGTCTAGATAATTGACTTGACATCGAGTTAACTGTTTGTTTTTCATGAAGATCTTCAAAGTCTGATAATTAATGAACATCTGAATGAGCAGCTCTGTGCATTCTAGCTTGAGTCTTCAATGTTTAAAACATCAAATAATGATTAGCAATTTCTTGTCATAGATGTGATAATTGCATTCAGCGAAGATCATGCTTTTGCTGTAGAATGCTACTGAGTGAAGAATATTCTCATCATCATACTGTGATAGTATTTCATCTTTGACGTAGTCAGATGCATTGATTTTCAGAATAGTTTGTTGTTTTGAATTGAAATGTTGTAGAATTGAAGTCAAGCTGACTTATTTCTTTAAATCATCAAAAGCTTGAACACAGACTTTGTTTCAAACAAAAGACGTGTCTTTTCTAGTCAGCTGAATGAATGATTTGACTAACTTCAAGAAGTTCTTAATGAAATGACAATAGAAGTTAACAAATCTCACGAAGCTCTGAACTTCTTTTAGATTGATCAACGTAGTTTAGTTGACTATGACTTTCATCTTGATAGAATTTATATGAAGATCTTGTTCTGATACTATGACTTCTAAGAAGATGATTTCTTTGACATCAAATTCGCACTTTCAAATATTCATCTGTAGATCAGCTTCTCATAAGCGATTCAATATCATTTTGACATGTTGTTTATATTCTCATTGAGTTTTGCTGTAGATCAGAATGTCATCTAGATAGACTTGACAAAAGTCATTTAGAAAGTTTCATAGAACATCATTCATATATCACTGAAACAAGACAAAATCATTAATAAGTTTGAAAAATAACATCTTTGATTTGTATGCTTCTAAAGCGATGATAAAGATAGTGTAGTTCTCATTATCAGAATGCATTTGCAGTTTGTTAAAAGTTGAAATAATATCTAATTGAGTTAAATGCTTGCAACCAACTATTTTGTTGATCATCTCATTTATAAGCAATAGAGAATAGTGATTTCTTTTGATAATAGCATTGAGCTTTTGATAGTCAATGCAAAATCGTAAATCTTCATTTGCTTTTAAGATGAACAGAACGAGTGAGAAATACAAAGCTTTGCTAGAGATTATAAATTCTTTGAAAAGATTCTCGTTCAGATATTTCTTTCAATACTTTCTGAAGCTTGTAGAAAGACATTCAATATGCTCAACAGCAAGATGATATTACGTCACTAGTAAACTTTATCTTATGATCATATGAATGATGAGACGATAGCTTGTTTGCTTGAGCTCGATCAAAGATGTTTAGAAAATTCTGATATTTCAATGATAGCTTGACTTTAATATCTTCTAGATTCTGAGTTGTTTCATTGACTGAGAAGACGTTTATGACATTTAGTTTGCATTGAGTATTGTAGACGATTTTTCTATCAATATCTTTCATGAACATAACAAAAATCTCTGTTTGATTCTTTTTTTTTCGTTTTACTAATGTTTAAAAAGAGATGACGTTTATGTTTTAAATCAAGAATGACTCTTTCTGAATGAATGAAACTGAGTGCTTGAGCATCTTAAAGATCTTGCTGTGAGCTGCTGAAGAGATTGAAGTTGATTGCAATCAACTTAAATGCTTTGTATTTGACGAGATCGAAAAAACCGAAATAGAAATATTTAATTGATCAAAGAATACGATAGTATCATGTCTCATGTTCAATAATATTTCATTTTTGTTCATTCAGAGTTTGTTTAATATGACTTCATGATGCTTGATATTAGCTATCAGCATTGACACAGTCAATTTCTTATGACTTTTGATCATGAGATTAAGTAGAATCTTATGAGTAATAGTCTTTCTAACTAGCTTTTCATCATAGTCTCATATTAACTTCTCTTTTGCTAGCAGTATAAATTGTATTTCAAGTTTCTGACATACTTTATTGACTAGCTTGTCATGTATCAGCGTGTAGACAACAAAATCACTATTTATCAAAGAACGAAGACTGAAAGAATTGCTCTGAAAAATAAGAGAAGCATTGATCAGAAATGACTTTTCAAAATAGTTTTCTTTCAATAGAACTTCAATTTGACTGCACAAAGATATGATCTCTATCTTTTTAATGACTCTGAAAGAGATAATTAGTTTTTTGAATCAGAATCTGACTCAGAGTTCAATGTAAATCGATCAAACTCATCATTTTTTAATGCATTGACTCTTGAAGTTCAATCAAAACACTTTCTAGAAGTATGATCTGATTTGTGACAGATGAAACAAATTTCAGCTTGTAAATTGATGTCTTTGAAGTTAGTTAAAATCGCGTCATGTGATTTTGAATGATTGATGAGAATAGTGACTTCGATCTTTCTATAGAGGTTTAATGAACCTCATTTCTCAGCAAAGATGACTTGCTTTTGAATCTTGTTCAGAAATTCTTTTTTCTTGATGTCACTCATGACTCAATGCTCATTGTTCAAATGAATCAAATAGTCACGAATTTCGTTCAGAGATTCTGACTGAATCAATTGACTACTTCAAGCTGCATGAAAACAATAGATTATCTTGTCTCGTAAATCAACGATCAATTGCTTTTCATGATACTTTAAATAAAAGAACAGACGTTGAAACATTGAATAGAAGCTGCTGAATTTGCTCTTTTCTTGAAAGAGATTAGCATACTCTCTTCAAAAGTTTGTCTCTTTGTCAGAATCATTATAAAGCTGAGCAAGTTTATCTAGAAGATCATTGATCATTTTATAAAAATTCAATGAATCTTGTTAATGTTGAGTTAAAGTAGCTTTGACTGCGTCTTCTTTGATTCTGAAGTGAACGTAAATCAGAATAACTTTATTGATATTGAAATGATCTGCGTTGATTTCTAGCTTGTCACAAATCTTTTCTTGTTAATCATCTCAAATAGATTCTTTTTCATCAGTAAACAGAGATGAATTTGAAAGCTTTTGAAATCGCTTGAAGAAATTAAACAGAATAAAAAAGAAAGAAGTGATCTTTTTAAAAGATTGCAGTTGATGTTGCAATTCAGTCACTTGATTTCAAAACGTCTGATTTAATTGATTCAAGCGTTCTTTAACTTTATTCATTTTCTCGAAACGAGTCTTTCATATTTGTTCACTTAATATCTTGTCAAATAGCTCACAAGCTTTCACGTCTAGATCTCGTTGAGTTCGAAGATCATTCAAATCTTCTAGAAAAACTTCTGAATCTTGTTTGACTCAGTGTTGTAGCTGCTTTACATTTTTTATATCTCATGAAGTAGAAGCTTCACAAGATTCATCAAAAGTCTGAGAGTGAGACAAAGAGTATTGATGTTTTCATACGACATCGATTCTAAGATATTTCAATATGCAAAGTGATAGCTCAGAATAAATGACTGAATCTGTAATGTCAGAAGAATAAAAACTTTGATTACTTTCAAAAGAATTGTTCACAGATGATTGAATCATAGCGAAGAATTGATGATCAAGCGAAGAGCGATGCTTAATAGTATGTAGTAAGATTATTTGTTAAAGTGTTTAGTCTTCAAAAAAGAGTGTTACTGATTTGAAAGAATTTTTTGTGATTCTCAAGCAATCAACAAAGATTCTTTATCATTGATTCTATTAATCGATTTGAACTGATGCTACTGACTGAGCGATAGATTCTCTAGCAATCACATGATCATATGTTTTCGTTGATTTTATTGATTTCTTGATGTTGTTCTGTCTTTTGATGTCATTGATCATCAGATACACAAATTTCTTTATACTCATCTCGTTGTCAATTAAGTGAATTTGAATGAATAATGAAATCAGTATCATGTGATTAATGAATTCTTAAAGTAATGTTGAAATCATGTCTAGAAAATAATCAGAGTGCATGCGTGACTAGAATGTTTAATCTATAAAGATAGTTATAACTAAGACTTTAAGAATACAGAAGAAAGAAGATACAAAAGACAAGAAGAACACGCTCTATATAGTAGTTACTCAGATTCAACGTTAGTCTTAAAGAAAATGTTGTTATGATTCTAGTCTTCGTCTATTCTTCGTCTAGTCTTCATCTGATTTCATTCTAATCGAGTCTAGCACAGAGCTGAGAAATACACATATAAGAATCGAGTTCTTTTCTGTAGATACTTTTCTTTCTTAACATTTATCTATTAGTTAAATGACATCTTTATGACTCACTTTAGATCGATCTCTAACAGTAGATAAATGCTAATCAACTACTCTGCTATTGACATGTAGATGATACGAAATAATCTACTTCGTTCATTCAGAAAATTCGCAAGAAATTCTTTGAATTACTTTCATTAAAACACATTTTCAAATTTACTCAAATTTACTCAAATTTATCAAATCAACCACTCAATCTTCTCACAATCTATTTATCTTTACCTTCAATTTCTCACAATGACACGCGACTCTGAATCAGTTGAGTCACAAACAGCTTGTCTGCTTAGAAGCATTGTTAATAGACAAGTTTTTCTTATTTCTTTCAATGCTTCAGCGAAATCTCAGAATGTCGCTATCTCATGAAACATCAACATGAGTCAACAACTTTGTCAATGAGCTATTGATCAGTCAGACGAAATCATCAAGATGCTGATCGAGCTAAAAGATCAACGAGACATGACTTTGAAACTCAATGAGCAATGAATCAATGTTCAAGTCAATCACATCAAGAGACTTGATGAGCTAGAGATCAATCAAATGACAATAGACACTTAAGAAAAGACTATCATCAAACTATGAAAGAAAGTCTTGAGTCTAAAAAAGAAACAACGTTCAGCAAATCAGTCTTGATCTCATCAATCTACTGAATCTCAAGTTTCTACGAAATTTCTACCTCGTCAATCTATCAAGAATCATACTTGACGTAAGTCATTCACTTTATTCAATAATGATCATCACAAGTCTTTCAAGTTTTTGAACTCATTTGTATTCATTGACGAAAATGAATCAACATGAGATAGCTAAAGAGTCAAGATGAACGACAAGCTTCAGACAAATGTTGATTACTTCAATAATGAGAATATCTGTATTGTTTATGTGATATCTAAACTAGAAGATGATGCTGCTGAACATATTTTCGCTTAACGTTGTCATGATGCTTTGCATTCTTACATCTCAATCTACGAGCTATTTGAGCATCTGAAAGAAATATACGATGAACTGAATAGAAATCGAAAGTGTCGTCACAAGTACAACACTCTGAGATAAACAGACAAGTTCTTCAACATCTTCTACTTCAACTTTATGAAGCTATTCAGCTATCTAGATTATGATGATTGCACTCTGATGAACAATTTTCAGAATAAAATCAACAATCGCTTGCAGAATGCTCTGTCAATATGCTTCAAAGACTTCACTTCACTTCATTGTCTCAAGATCTTTCTTCAAGATGTGAATAATAAACAGCGAGTCAACTATCAGCTACACAGTCAGCTTTGCACTGTCACTGTCAAAGTCACTGTCGTACCTGATAAATGCATTGCTACTTCATTGTCAATGACGACTTCGATAATCAATTATATTAAGTCTACTCTCTCTTCTATCTTTGAGTCAGCAAGATCATTTATCATCTGCTATACTTGCAAAATCTCGAGTCATTTGTTCAAGAATTGCTCTCAGAACAAGATTAACACTTCTGCATCTTATGCATTTACTTCTCATTTACATGAAATTGTCATTTCGAAGAATAAGAAGAATGAGAAAATGTCTTCTTTTGAAGATAGCGAGGCAAAAAACTAGAGACTTTCATCAAAGATGCAATGAAAGAGATGTTAATTTCTTTAATGATGAGCATGTCAGATGATTCTTTTGCTTCTGAATCTTTGACTATTGAATGTGTACTTTCTAACAATGAAATTAGTTACTCATTGAAGTCATTAATAGACATCAAAACTGTTGACTATTCATTCATTGATGAAGTGATCACGCAGATTGTTTATGATCAGTTGCAAATCGAGTCTCTGACTTTGATCAAAGCGAAGTCAATTCGAGAATTCAATGATCACTATGCTAAGAAACTCATTACTCATGTCATTTATTTGAATCTGACTGTTCAAGATCATACAATTGACACAGCTTTTATATTGATCACTCGATTAAATCAACATCAAATGATTCTTGAAAAACTCTGAATGAACAAAATCGATCTAGTAATTGATATGTGAATCGATTTTCTTCGATTTTCGAATTTCATTCTCAATTTGAAATCAATTGTTCTACTCACAAGCAACAAGACAACTACGAAGCAGAAGAGTTTGACTTCTACTCATATATTGAAGAGATCTTTTACTATCTCTCAACTCAGTCTGAAATCACTCTCTTTCAGTCAGTTCAATGAGAAGTCAGTTAAACTAATTGAACAGTTAAAATCGCGCAACGCGACTTTAACTAACGTCAAAATCTCTAAATCGACGTCAGGTTCAACGAACATAGCAATGATAGAGACAGCGACATATAGAATGTTAGTCAAATGATCAGACATCAAGATCTTTGCTGTTATCATCTTGAAAATCGATCAACTTATAACTACAGTTGAAAACAAGTCTGAAGAAGTGAATCTGCATGAGCTTTTTCACGCTGAAGTTCTTAAGCAAGTCAAAATCAAGCTTCTTTCTGAATATCACGACTATCTAGACATCTTCGATCGAGCAATGATCAATCAGCTATCATTGCATCGTTTCTATGATCACAAAATTGAGTTGATCGATGAAGAAATGTTTTCGCGAAGCAGACTATATCAGATGTTCAATCACAAGCTTCAGAAGATAAAGAAGTATCTGATTAAACATCTGAACAAAGAATTCATTTTCTTCAGCTTTGCATCATACGTCTCGCTCATTTTGTTCGCTGAAAAGAAAGACGAAAGTCTGTGTTTCTGCGTTGATTACAGAAAGCTCAATGCTTTGATCAAACGAAATCGCTATTCTTTGTCATTAATAGACAAGACTCTCACTCATATACAAGAAAGCAAGTATCTGACTTAATTAAACATCATTGTCGCGTTTAACAAGCTACGCATGCACTCAGATAGCGAAGATTTGACTATCTTTATTACCTTCTTCGACTCATACAAATATCATGTAATGCTCTTTGAATTAATCAACGAATTGACGTTCTATCAACATTATATGAACGACGTATTGTTCAAATATCTACATCAGTTTTGTCAAATTTATTTAAATGACATTATTATTTACAGCAAGATCTTGAAGAAACATAAGCAACATGTACGATTAATCTTGAATAAACTACGAGAAGCTGATCTACAGATAGACATTGATAAATGCAAGTTTCATGTTCAGAAAATCATCTTTTTAGAACTTTTGATGTCAATTGAGAGACTTAAGATGAATTCACGAAAGATGCAAGCAGTTGTTGATTGATCTACACTTAATAATCTCACTCAGATGCAGTTCTTCATTGACTTCTGCAATTTCTATCAACGCTTCATCAAGAACTTTTCGAAGATTGTTCATTCAATGATTCAACTCACTTAAAAGAAGATCATATTTGAATGAAACAAAGTTTGTCAAACTGCATTCGATCATATGAAAAGATGTATGACTGAGACTTCTATACTTCGTCACTTTGATCAGACTCGCGATTTCATTCTTAAAATTGACTCATTCAACTACGTCAATGATGAAGTTCTGTCTCAATATGATGATGAAGATGTTTTACATTCAATTGTCTTTTATAGCAAGAACATGTCTTCTGCTGAATGCAACTACAAGATATATGATAAGAAACTGCTGATCATAATTCAAGCTTTTGAACATTGATGACTTGAACTGAAGCTGATTGACATTTCTATCAAGATGTTCATTGATCATCAAGCACTCATCTCATTGATGAAAGACAAGAAGTTGAGTTGACAACAGATGTGTTGAGTTCAGAAGCTAGCTGACTTCAACTTCAAGATAATGTATTGATCTGATAAACAGAACATTAAGATCGATGCATTAACTTGTTGAGCTGACTTTGTGCCTAAAGATCTCAATGATGAACGCATTCAATATCAAAGAACTACTATTCTGACATTGAATTGAATGAAGATCGTTGATCTAGAGAAGAATAATGATCAATCAATCTATAGACAAGTTCTTGATGCAAATGAAATCAACGAGAATTGTATGCTACTTCGCGAAGCAATAGCAAGAGACGAAGCACAATATGAAGATATCAAATTGAAGAATTGTCGAACTCAGAATGAAATCTTGTTTCATGATAGTCAACTATGAGTTTCGTTCAACAAACTTCTACAAATGAATCTGATTCATGAGATACACGATCAATCATCGATTGATCATTCTGAAATTCTTAGAACAGTGAAAATCATAAAGCGAAATTACTATTGATCTTCTATGCGAAAAACGATGAATCAATATATTCAAAACTGCTACGTATGTCAATGTTCAAAGACATTAAGAGATAAATCAAACGACTTGCTTCAACCTCTATCTATATCTGAACAGCGATGACAAAACATAGTCATGAACTTCATTATTAATTTATTTGATTCGTACGACTACAACGCTATTCTGACTGTCATCTGCAGATTGTCAAAAAAAAGGCATTATATCTCTTGCATCATTGATGATGAAGATATCACAGTCGAAAAGACAGCTGAAATGTTGCTTTAATGAATATATCAAACTCACGATTTATCAAGCTTCATTGTATTCAATCGAGATTCTCAGTTCACCTTCATTCTTTGAAAGTCTCTTTGCAAACGACTGAGCATTTCTCTTCAATTGTTTATCATCTATCATCTTCAGATCAACGATCAAAGCGAACGAGTCAATCAGAATGTCAAGCGATATCTTTGTTTCTTCTGTTCATACATGCAGAACGACTGATTCAAGTGACTATTCATGATTGAGTTTGTTGACAATAACGTCTTATCTTCAGTCATCTTCTTGACTCTCTTCTTCATGAACAAGAGCTTTCACCCTCATATGAGCTTCGACCTCGACATCATCGAGTATGAAAGCACTCGCGAACGTCTGCAGATCACTCGAGTCGAAGATATATTTAATCACATGAATAAGACACTGATCTTCGCTCGCGAAGCTCTGATCAAAACACGAAAACAAATGATGAATCAAGCTAACAAGCATAGAAAGAAGATCAATTATGAGATTGAATCAAAGATGTTTCTGAACGAATGAAACATCGTTACAGCGAAACTCTTCAAGAAATTGAATGACAAAATGCTCAACTCTTTTCAGATCACAGACTCTGTTGACTCATTCTATAAGTTGAAACTATCAGAGACTATGCGTATACACGACGTATTTTATTCAGAGCTTCTTCGTTCTGTCGTTAATGACTCTCTGTTTGATCAAAAGAATGAACCTTCGAAATCAATAATGATAAACGATGAAAATGAATGAGAAATTGACGATATATTGAACTTTCGACGATATCGAAGACGACTTCAATATTGAGTTAAATGAAAGAGCTATGACAACAATCTCAACTGATATAACGCTGACGACGACGAGTTTATGAACGCTCAAGAGATGATTGATGAATTTCATACCAGATATTCAAGAAAAGCGCACTAAGAAACAACATTCATGTCAACATGAATAGTCAAGAAAGAGAAGTAATGTTACGATTCTAGTCTTCGTCTATTCTTCGTCTAGTCTTCATCTGATTTCATTCTAATCGAGTCTAGCACAGAGCTGAGAAATACACATATAAGAATCAAGTTCTTTTCTGTAAATACTTTTCTTTCTTAGCATTTATTTATTAGTTAAATGACATCTTTATAACTCGCTCTAGATTGATCTTTAACAAATGTGTTGAAACACAAGAAAGATGTTTATTTAAAAGATGTTTGTGATACAAAGAAATGTGTTTATCATAGATATCTGTTAATTACTCATAACACAAAGAAGTGTGTTTGTTTAAAAGACAATAGAAGCTGATTAGAAGATGCTAAAGAAGAAAAAAGATGCTGAATCATATCTGAGTCAAATTTGAGTCAGATCTGAGTCAGCTTTCAACTAGATTATTGTTAGAAATCAGCATAAAGCGAGTCATATGAGTGTAATGTAACGAGTATATAAATGCTAAGAAAGAAAAGTATCTAGAAGAGAAGAATTGACTATCTATATGACTCAGAAGAACATAAGCTAACTCTGAATAGAATTGACTTTGAAACAAGTCTATGCTCTAGCGACGAGCGATCAACGATAGTTCTCAGAATAGTCATCAACATAGTCATCAACATAGTCATCAACGAAGATGCGTAGCTATAATCATAACATTACTCTCTCTCTTCAATGATTCATGTTCACATGAATGTATTTTCTTAGTCTTGTGTAGAATCGAAATGTCTATTGTAGCAGACTCACTATGCAAGGTAGAAGTGTCATTGAAGCAGACTCACTAATTGCATGTGAACGAGTTGACAGATCAATTCACTGATAGATAAAATGATGAGAAGATAAATCATTGCATTGACGAAGTATCATTGTAACAGACTCACTAGTTGCACATGAACGAGTAGACGAATCGATTCACTGATGAGTAGAATGATGAGAGCGAATAAATCATTGCATTGACAGTATCATTAAAGCAGATTCACTGATCAACTTGCTCATTGAAGAGATTGACTTTGAGCTCGTCATTGTAGCAGACTCACTAGTTGCATGTGAACATTTGATCAGATTCACTGATAGATAGAACGATGTGAGTAAATAGATCATCATGTTGACGAAAGATGTCTTTGTAGCAGACTCACTAATTGACACAGAAACTCAAGATAGGTCGATTTGCTGATTGATAGAGTGATGTGCTTGTAGATCATTGCATTGACGAAGAGACGTCATTGAAGCAAACTTACTGTGAGATTTGCTTCTGAGATAGAGACTTCGACGCAGTTTTAGACTGATCTCATTGTTCAACAAATTCGAAGAATTTCTTGTGAATCTGAGTGAACGATGCTTTCGCTGATTCTCTGATCTAGTCGAAAAGAGTTTCGATCTTTTGTTTATACTTGCTGATCAGCTCACGAGAAAAGAAGAGTGAGTGTTGTTGCATGATTGCAAGTTGACTAGATCAAAGTCGATAGTTGAATCAAACAGAAGCACTCAATGCAGATTATTTCTCTTCATCTGTAATGAAGAAGCATTTATATAATGTTAAAGATCAGCATAGAGCGAGTCATATGAGTGTAATGTAATGAGTATATAAATGCTAAGAAAGAAAAGTATCTAGAAGAGAAAAGTCAACTATTTATATGACTCAGAAGAACATAAGCTAACTTTGAATAAAGTTGACTTTGAAACAAGTCTATGTTCTAGCGACGAGCGATCGACGATAGTTCTCAGAATAGTCATCAACATAGTCATCAACATAGTCATCAACGAAGATGTGTAGCTAGAATCATAACAATCATTAACTAGTTTTAATCAATACACAGTGAACTCGCTAGCATTCACTGTGAATTGATTAAAGTTTGATCTTTGACACATTTGTAACATGCAGCATGCTTCAAACTATGCTCAGCAGAATCAACAGTTGAAAACAAACTCGTCTCTTGAGAATCAATCATACAAGAAAAGCTTGCAGAGTTTCTTGCAGAAAATCAATAATCGAGAAAAAGAAGAATACTTCAATGATCAACAAGAGCAACAAAAGTCAGAACTGAGAAAAACAGTCTTTTGAAAGAAAAAATATTGCAGAGTCAGCAAGAAAGTGTGCGTCAGATGCAAATTTAAAGATCACGCAGAATTGAATTGTTCAAACTCATGATTCATTTTTTCAAGAGTTTTCTTCTCAGAAGCTTCTTCTGCTTCTAACAACATTTTCATTGTTGATGTTTCAAAAAAAGACTTAGCTTAATAGATTTCTTTCATTTATCAATCACTCAAGAAAAGAAAGCAACTGAAGAGTATGAAGTTCAGTGAGTCAACTTAATCAGTTAACTGTTTGTTGAACTGAACATGTTGACAATGTTAAAGAACTCGAACTCAGTCACAATATCATTCATTCTCATAATCAAGATCAAGTCAGAATTTCTCAATCTTTTTAAAACTTGAATCATAATGAACATTGAGTGTATGCTAAACGTGATTCATCACAGCTTCGTGAAACATTTAAATAAGATTGAGAATATTCATTCTTGAAAGTTCACAAGAATTTTCTTCGACGATAAATCAATGTGATTACATGAAACAATACTGCTTGATCTGAACATTCAGAACTTTGATGAGAGCAATTTATGCATCTTGAAGATTTTTATCATTATCAAATATGTTTCAGAAAATCTTATGTTAAATCTTTCATTCTTTAAGAAGCATAATCTCATTCATGAGTTTGTTTATTAACGTTTACGCTGAAGAATCTTGTGTGCTCAGAATGAAAGAAAGAAACTATTTCATTAAAGAACAGTTTCAGAATCATCTTACGTGATGTTTGATGAAGCAAGACTTGCGTCAAGTCTTTTTGCATGCAATATTCATCAATCTAGCTTTGTGAGAAAAGTCATTCTCAAGTCTTCTTGTCAACATAATCATCAGAAGAAATGAGAAGTCTTAAGCGCTCAATCGACTTAGAATCTTGAGCAACAGAGCATCATAATACACATTTGATTGCTTCTAGATGCTCTGTATGATTCTTTGAGTTTCTCAGTGACAGAAGAAAACTCTCGACTCACATAAATTAAGAATATGATAGTCAATCAATTCTTAAATGTTTCAAAAGAATTTGCAAATTTCGCGAATTTCTTTACTTAAAAAGTCAAAGTTCTTTCGATTTACGAGTCTCATGATCATGCTATTTGCATCAAGAAGAATCATATTGCTCTCTGAGATTCTTTGTACAATCTTTTTGCAGTTGAACTCATTGTACAAAAGACGTATATCAAGAAACAGCTTCAAGCAGACATGATATGATACTTCATCTCTTCAGCTGAAATGCTCATGCTCTTTACATCTAAAAAAGATGAAACGCTGCAATCATGCGTTGATTATCAAAAGCTTAATGCAATCATTCTTAAAAATAGATGTCTTCTTTTGCTGATTAATGAAGCTTTCAATCATCTTGCAGACGTCAAGTGATTTATCAAGCTTGACATCAAGAACGTGTTCAACAAACTTTGCATACAAGAAGAAGACAAATGAAAGATGATATTTCATATGAGATTTGACTTATATGAGTATCTCATGATGCTCTTTGATCTCATCAATGCATCAACTTTCTTTCAGATTTATATGAATCAGACTCTGTTTGAATTTCTCAACATCATCTGTCTCGTTTATCTGAATGACATTCTGATATTCAGCAAAATTCGTAAGAAACATGTTCATCATATATGATAAATTCTTGACAAACTGCAGATTTTAAAGCTCTACATCAAGCTCTTCAAATGTGAATTCTTCAAGAAAAAGCTATTCTTTCTAAAATATAAAGTAGAAAAAAGAGAAATTTCAATAAAGAAGAATCAAGTGCAAATCATTCAAGATTGATCACAATCAAGAATGATGAAAGAGATTTAAACATTTCTTGACTTTATCAACTTCTATTGTTGATTCATAAAAAACTATTCAAGAATAGCATCATTCTTGATCAATCATCTCAAAATGAGTCTTTTTTCTAATGCAAAGAAGAGACAAATTCTCAAAAAACAGACGAAGTGAATTAAAATCATCAACAATGCTTGAAACACTTTTCAGAAGCTGAAAGTCATCTTTGCTCAAAACGTTGTTCTTCAGCACTTCAATTTTGCAAAAGTCATAAGACTGAAGATGAACATTTCTGAATTTGCAGAGAGAACGATGATTTCTCAATAAACAGATATCACATTCAAGAATCTACATTGACATTCAGTAGTCATCTGATCGAGAAAGTGACAATCAATTGAACGAAACTATAATGCACATGATCAGAAAATGCTGATGATCGTTGAAAGCATGAATCATTGAAGACATTATTTAGAAAAAGCTTGACATGAAATAAAAATAATCAACAATCATGCAAATCTTTGACATTTCATGACAATAATCAAGCTCTTTTGCAGACAGATGAAGTGAGTCAACAGATTTACTGCATACAACTTCAAGATCTTTTATCAAAAGAAAGTGAATAACTCTGTTGATAACTCATCAAGAAGACTCAACTATGAGAAAGATATTGACGCAGATGAGAGAGAGTTCATCTGTGATTTAACATACATGAGAGAACTCTTGAAGAATTTCTTGAATCAGTCAGCATCAACGCTTGTCATCTTCACTTGACAGTTCAAGACTCTGAGCATCAAGAATCATGAAGAGATAGTCATCAAATCATTCAAAAAGATCACTAACTTATCAGCGTTTGCAAGAAAAATCAGAGAAGTTTCTCAGACTCTGAAGAAACTCTCGACTGCTAATGAGAAGTTTCAATGATGATTTCAAAACGTTATTATTTCTCGTCAGAAGAACATCTGCTTTTGCAAGAACATTGAGTCAAGATCTACTACTGTCGCTGAAACTAAAAAAGATGTCAATTTTCGTGAAAACATTGAGTCAAAATTTACTACTGTTGCTGAGACTAAAAGAGACATTTGCTTTTGCAAAAACATTGAGTCAACGTCTACTACTATCATTGAAACTAGAAAAGATGTTTGCTTTTGCAAGAACATTGAGTCAATGTTTATCATTATTGCTGAGACTGAGAGAGATGTCATTCAGATGAGATGAAAACGCAGAAGAGCAAATTTTTTTGCTGAAGAAAGCAAATGTTTAATCATGAATCAGAGCAGAGATTTGACTATGCGTTGTTCTGTTGAGAAGAGTGAATGTTTGATCATGAGTCAGAGCAGAGATTTGACTATGTGTCATTCTGTCGAGAAAAACGAATGTTTGATCATGAATCAGAACAGAGATTCAACTATGCATTGTTCTGTCAAGAAGAGCGAATGTTTGATCATGAGTCAGAGCAAAGTTTCAATCATGCATCATTCTGCTGAGAAAAGCGAATGTTTGATCATGAGTCAGAACAGAGATTTAACTATGCATTGTTCTGTCAAGAAGAACGAATGTTTGATCATGAATTAAAGCAGAATTTCAACTATGCATCGTTCTGCTGAAGAAATGAAGAAAGCTTTATTCACAAGAGAGAAAGTAAATATATCAGAGAATCATTTTATTGCAATTCAAAATGATTTAAATGAAACAGATGACACAGTCTTAAAGTCTATAAAAATTCATGAATGTTTCAATTCATTGATACAAAATGATGTTCTGATCTTGAACTTTATTGACTTTGCAAGTCACTCTTTCAAGAGTCTGACTCAACTGATCTGCAAACAGCAGAAAACAAATTATCTCATCATCACAGTACAAGAATTAATGAAAAAGAAAAACTCAAACATGTGTGATATTGAGATTAACTTCAGCGTCTTCATGATCAACTGATTGAAGAAAATCACAAATGACATCATGATATTTCAAGAATTCATTTATGTCTCTGCATAAAATGAATTTAAAGCAAAGATTATGAGATGATATTATGACAACTTTTTTGCAAAACATCTCAACTTTTGATAATGTTTAAAGCTTGTTTGATGAATCTTCAACTGATTGTTTGCAAATAAGAACATTAAGAAATACTGCAGAATTTGTAAATCATGTCAGCAACATAAAACACTACGTTACAGAATCTGAGAACTTCTGAATAATCTGTTCATTTCTCGAAGAGTATAAGAAAGCATCATCATGAACTTCATCATTGATCTTTCTAACAATACAAGCGTCTCAGATGTTTTCTACGACAGCATTATGATTGTAGTCGATCATCTTTTCAAGATGACGCACTACATTTCTATTTGAAAGACAATGACTGCTTTCAATCTGATTGATTTCTTTCTTAACAGAGTAGTTTGATATCATGAGACTTCTGATGATATAGTTTCTGACAGAGATTTCGTATTTACATCACATTTTTGAACGTTGCTGTGCTATTATCTTCTGATCAAGTGAAAACTTAGCACTGCGTTTCATTCTTGCATCAATGATCAAATCAAGAGACAAAATCAAATTCTTGAGACTTATCTTTGAGCATACTGCAACGATGTTCAAAATGATTGAGTTTATCTTCTTGTCATGATCGAGTTCTTTTACAATAACAGCGTTTACATCACAACATTGATAACATCATTCTTTGCAATCACAGAAAAACATTCAAGAATGAAGTTCAGCATCAAGAATCATTCAAAGAAATCAGAGTCAGTCACGAACTACACAATGAGAATGAAAAGATTGCACAAGAATCTTCGCTACAGACTTGCAGAGACAAACGTTGACTACGTGACTCAGCATGATAAAAAACACTTTGCTAAAATGTATCTTGTTGATCAGTTGATGTAATTGAATGTCAAGAACATTTGAATCAAGAAGTTTTTCAAGAAACTTGAAGTCAGAAGATATGAATCATATAGAATTCTGAAGCATCTGAGCAGACAAGTCTATCATCTGAAACTGTCTTCAAAGATGCGCATACATTTGATATTCAATGTCAGCTTGCTGAAATCTTTCTGCTTAAGAGAGAAAAAATTGAATGAGTCGCTCATGAAAGATCTTGAGCTAGAGAAAGAGATACATGATAGCTGAGAGATTGATAATATACTGAATAGTTGCATACAGAACAATCAGTTATAATATCTGCTTAGCTGAAAGAACTTTGAAGCTTCAGAAAATATCTGAGAATCATCAAACTATCTTAACAACTGCAAGACTTTATTGAGATTCTTTCATTGCAGACATTTCATCAAGTTTGAAAGTAAATTATTAACATCATCATAAAAGATCACAAGTATGCATAAAATGAAGTAAAAAGATTGATAGTTATCTAGCTATCATTAGAAAGAAAAAAAGAAAAGAAAAACAAGACTTTCTTACTCAATCATTCTTGTCAATACTCGAATCAACAGTCTAAAAAAGTCATTAGCAAATGTAGAAATTGATACATGAATAACTCATGAGTTTCATATGATATGTGTATCATTCAACTTTCACTTTCTTGAAAATTCGAAAATTGATGAAAGTAAACTCTTGCAACTATTAATCAGATAGCACAAAACATGCACAAGTTATCATACTGACAGAATAAATGAGATAAGAAGCTCATATCAAAACTCATCATGTTTTTCATCTCTTTAATGATAGACTGCATGATCAACGTTGAAGATGAGAGAAGAGAAGAAGTCATTGATAGAAATGAATCAGATGAGAATGAAAGCAAAGAGACATGAAAGAGTGAAGAAAACAGAGACAAAGATGACATCATAGAAGAGCATGTTTTGATTGCAACAGAGACATTCTGATTTTTTGAATGCATTGCAAGAAGAATCAGAGCACTCTGAGTCTGAGCAATCAAGACAAGTCAAAGATTGTCATACTTTTCAATCTGCTTTCACAAATCTTCAATGATCTTGTTCTGTCTTGTAATTTGACACAGCAGATCATTAATTTAAGTTTCTTGTGTTGTTATTTGCTTTTACATCTCTCTGCAATTGATAGTCGCGTCTTCAACATTCTTCTTCATTTCACTGATGTTATCTTTGTTTATCTTGATATCAAGAATGAGAAGACACAGCTTCTTCTCAACATACTCTTCAAATTCAAGAAATATCTGACTCTGAGCTGAATTGAAAGAAAGATCATGAAAAGTAATCATCATCTTCTCGATCACAAATTCAGAATCAGATGCAATAAAGAATGAAGAAAGACTTGCGTAAAATTGAGAAGAAAAAAAGCTTAAGCGAAGTGATGAAGAGGCAGAATTGACGAAATCGAACTCAAAATTAAATGTAATCTCAACATGAAAAGAGTTTGAATGAGATGAAGAAGTGCTTAAGTCAAACGAAGAGAAGACAGAGCTGACAGAAATGAGCATTGAATCATTCTTGAGTGCTTTTAAAAGCATCAATTAATCATTGAATTTTCACATCTTGAAGCTACTGAAAATTATACTTACGACTCATATTAACAATTTGTCTTGAATACTGCGCATAAAGCGCATTTCTTTGAGTTCTTTTCAATAGAAAATTTAATCTTAACACATTCAACATCTCTTTCAACGCATTTTTTGCATTTCTTTACTGAAACATTCTTGCAATATACATTAATAACGATCTTATGATGCTGAACTGAAGAAGATAAATTCTTCATGTAAATGAGCATAATAAAGATGATGAAAAACGTGCAAGAATGATCATCAGCAATAAACAAAGCGATCAGATCAGAGACAGCAGAATCAACAGCAAATGAAGTGCATAAATGAAAGATGAATACATTTCTGAATCGAAGAGACAAGAACAACAAGATACTTCAACAATCTTCTTTCTTTCTTATCTTCAGACGTGAAATGATCAACTCATTGCACATCAAATCAAGAACTCAATTTATACTCACTACTATTATGATACTCAATGAAATCATACAGAACTACTTTACAGAATGAGTAAAAAATCAAGTAAAATAACAAAATGAAGATTAAATGCAAGAACAAAAGTTGAAGAAGAAAGAAGATCAGGCAAAAGATAAAAGAGATGAATTGATAAAAATTCACTACTTCACAATAAATAAACATGAATATTAATGATCATCATCATCACGCTAGTCACAATAAACAACAGAAGCATTGCTCTTCTGTTCATTGTTTACTTCTACTATCTGATACTATCTTCTGCTCATTGTCTGCTTCTACTATCAAGTATCATCTACAGAAGAAAACTTCAAATTGAGCAAATCTCAATTCTCATCACAATTGTCATCATGAGAATTTAAGTCTAGTCAACGTGCATGTGTTAATGAAAGAGAGTATCAAGATCATGATCACACTGTGCATGAAGCAACAGTTAAAATATAATGAGACAATGAAATAATAGTCAGAATTCAGATCTACGAGATTTAGAGAATAGACATGAACAATACTGCTGATCATTCAGAAATTCTATGTAAGTTGCAAAGAATGCTCAGTCTACATCTACGAGAATTAAAGAATAAAGAATATGCTATCATCAATATCTAAATCTACAAGAATCAGAAAATAAACATAAATACTACTGTTGACTCTTTAGAAACTTAATGCTTGCAATCTGAAAAATAAAAGCAATGTGTACGCATTATTAAAAAGAAATCTCGAGTACTCAATGATGCACAGCGAGCTCTGATGTCATGCGTTGCATAACATCATTGTCTCTCTGCTTGCAATTCGAAGAAATAAAGTCGCGAATGAATGATTGATTCACAATTCAACAACGAGAACGTTGTTATTAAAAGAAAGAACAATTATCAGAACTCAAATCTATAAGAGTCAAAGTTCTTCAAAGAATAAAGAACAGACATGAGATCAACTTCTCAGATGAGAATCTGAGTCTATGAAAATTTCTATCATTGATTCTCAGAAACTCTGAATCTATCAAGAATTCAAGTCACATACAATCTTCAACGTTTCATCAACGATAAAAGTTCAAGTCACATACAATCTCAAGAAATCTTGCATAAATTGCATGTAATCTCGCTTATCTTATTAACGATGCTCAAGCTTAGTCTTCTGAGTATATAGAGAAGAATTTGCTTCTGTATTTTGTAGTCTAGTGTTAACTTTCTATATGAATAAATATTACTAAGCTACTATCAAATTTGATCATATTATCTACGCGCATATTCTCTAGTGTGACTGCGCGTTTCTCAAGCTACTCACAATTAAAGTTTGGTGAAATCTCAATCTGCTCGAAAGACACGTCAAAGAGAAGATCATTCAGTGATGATTCGCTAGTCTTTCTTTCATCTTTCTCGAGCTCAACGATGTTTCAAAACTCTCATTCAATCATCGTCTGTTTCTTATTCTTCAGAAACTCAAATTGATTTTGCAGACGAGTAGCTTTTGCGAAAATCTCTTGCATCTGCTTGTGAGTGTTCAGCAGTTCATGAAGAACGCGATCACGTTCTGTCTTTACTCTTTTTCACTTCATCATCAAGAAAGTAAGATTGCATTTGCGATCGAGTGTTGAAACCGTGTCTAGAATCTAATCACACTGCAGCGAGGTAATGCGTAGCTGAATAGAATGTTTAATCAATAGAGATAACTATAACTAGAATATTAAGAATACAGAAGAAATCAAAGAGAGTTTCGAGCTGTATCTATAGTAGGGCAAAACAAAGGGGGCGAAGCAGGTTTGCTCGAGTATCGAAAGCGCTAGGATAGAGTGTTGAGGCTAGGGGTTCAACATGGGCCAAAACCCCTAGGGCTTGTTGACTAGGAAACCCTATCCAATCCCGACACACTCGTAACATCGAGATGCACACACTCGATGCAATGATCGAACTTGTTGTCAACACGACATTTCTTTTGTAAGCGACTGCAGTGTTCACAAGAACGCATGACAGCACGCTCAGAACTCGTACGCTCAAGAAGATCTTTGCGACGCAAGGTAGAGTTTTTCGTTGTGCGATGAGAAGACATGAAGAAAAAGTGATTTTCGGGATGAAAATCTTAGAAGAGAATCTAGTGTTAGAACTCTTTCGCATGAAATTATGTAACAGCAATGATTAGATAATCATTGAGTAATCAGAGTCTCGAAAGTGATCGCTCTGATCGCTCGAATCAGAAGTGATCACAGTGAGCATGACGAGCATGATGCTCATCTTGCTCATCTTGCTCGGAGATGATCAGAGTGATCATTCAGAGCAGGGACGGCTTGGCACGATTCTTCTATGTCTATATAACGATGGTCGTTCTCTTAGATAGAAGCTTCGTGCTCAACTCATGTAATAGTCAATACAGTCTATTGTCTTAGCTATTCTCAGACCTTCAGTCTAGTGATTAGTTTGTTACTACACTGATCTCTGTTTATATCTTGTGTTGTTAAAGGGACAATCGTTACACTGAATATGGTGAATCTATGAACATGTATATCTCACTCCTCTCATAGAAACCACACCATCTCTTTCTGCATGGCTCATGGCTGTTGCTCTAGATATGTAATAAGAGAGTCTTCAGCGGCTGGAAAGACCTTACGAGGGGCTCCCTTGGGTCGAAACTGAGATCTGCACGGCGAATGATATATAAACAGGTTCTCTTGTATATTATAAACGGTATCAAAATGACAGTGAACCTCTTCGGCGATAGCTAGGGGGCGTCAGTGTAGTAGTAGAAGACGTACTATTTTGGAGCGAATGGATGGGTTCAGTGAGCGAGGCATAGCTATTTGACAGGTCAGTAAGTGCTTTTGAATAGAGGTCAGTAAGTGCTTTTGAACAGCTTCAAATTTACCGGTTTGATTTTTCTATTGATTTTCCAAGCGTTGAAGGTTTGAGAATGTCAAGAATGTCTGAATTCAATAGTAAATTTGGGGGGGGGCGCGCGACAATTGCGATGCCAAGGATTCGATACCTTTCTGCACACGCTAAAATTCCAGGGCAACGGGGCGGCGATTAAGTCTGCCCGCCAGTACAATAACCGTTAACAACAATCCTGAGTACAGAGTACCTGCCTACCTTACACCCCGTACGGATTACTACTGCGTCCCTAACCACCTGCTGCCTACGAACTTACAAGGTTTGACGGCAGGGCCATGCCAATGTACTACTGTGTACAAGGACGTACGCCACATTGGACACCCATCGTCCCTCTGTGGGGTTCATCGTATTCGTACCTTCGTACCACGTAGCACTTCATGGACGCTGCACCTGCAAGGCTCTGCCAGGGACCAAGCGTCCATTGCCCATTTCAAGCCACGCTCTGATGATATTCGCTGCCTTCAACCGGCTTATGTGCAAAAGAATGGCCGCCATGGCATCTAGACGGCACCTTTTCATCGGACTCGACGCGCCGAGTCTTCGAGCTCAGCTCCTCGGACTCAATACTAATAGTAGCTCTCTTTCCTCCCTGCTCTCGTTCTCTGTCTTCTTCTTTCGTTAAAACCAACTTATAGTACACAGTCTGTTTCTAGTCGCGATGAAGTGTCTTGAGATACTTGGGCTGGCATTGTTGCCTGCCCTTGCCAATGCGTTCGCTTCCACGGACTCTCCTCAGGATGCGGTATGCATCTGCTGAATGATGGGGCCTCGCTCAAACATCTCTAATACTCTATTAGGATCCTCCGCAGTCCGGATACTTGCCAAATCACAACATGGATCCCAATGGAAAATACACCGTTTCGTGGAAGCAAACGTATAATACCAACGAAGTATTCTACGCCAAACCTCTGGTCTTCACCCCATCTGGTTCTCCGAACGAGCTAGTTATCACGGTTTCCAACCAGAATATTATCAGAGTCGTCGATGGTTTAACTGGCAATTTGGTCAAATCTCGAACCCTTGATCCTCCATTCCAATCCGTAGATACTAATTGCGGAGATATTCCAAACACTGTCGGAATCACGGGTACGCCAATCATTGACTCGGCTACTGATATAATGTATCTTTACTCCAAGGGCTACAAAGGAGGTTCGTCTGCAATTCTTCCCAGGTGGTCGCCCCGCTGACTGACTGCTATAGCCGTTGCTGGACCAGCAGGGACTATAAACGGTGCGTTCTGATAAACCTTGCTTCGGCTTTCCGTTTCTCTGAGTGTGTTAGCTGATTCAAATCAGGCGAGTACAAGTTCTACGCTGTTCACATTTCAGACCTATCGGACGTCGCCGGTTTCCCTGTCAGCCTTGAGGGTCACTTTGCCAATAATGATCACTCCCGGTTAGGATCTTTGCCAAGTCAAACTAGAGAAGAAGCAAGCTTACGATCGTAGATACTTCGTTGGCGGCACTGTCCTACAGAGACCTTCCCTAGCTGCAATTGGCAACGAAATTGTTGCTGGTTTCGGAGGGCATTGCGATAACTTCAACTACACAGGATTGCTTGTGTCCGCGAGCAAGACGACAGGCGTTGGTGTAACCAATATCATAGCAATGGAAGCCCAGCCAGGTGCGTAGAGGACTGTGATCGAACCTCTTCCAGCCGCTCCCACTAATTTCTTGTAGGTGCCCCATCGCCACAAGCCACTGATATCACGGTCCAAAACGGTGGAAAGGCCGGAATCTGGCAGTCTGGAATGGGAATCGCTGTTGATGGTAATCGGGTTTTCTTTTGTACTGGGTACGTCAAGTTCACAAAGACACGAAATCACCTTGCTTATTATTCCCAGTAATGGACGTGGAGGTGGGGACAATGCTGGCGGTATACCTGCCAGCGGCAAAAAGCCCATCAGCACCCTTCAACAAGCAGTTGCAAACTTTGGCGTTGATCCGGGAAGCGGCGTTCTAACCCAACAGGATTACTTCGAGCCATTCGAGTATCAGAGTTTGAATGGAGGCGATAGAGATTTTGGATCTTCAGGAGTGGCTCTCCTTGATCCAACCGCCTTTTCTGGAGCAGGCGTCAGTAGAATAGGGGTTGTTGGTGGCAAGAGTGGCAAAGTCTACGTCTTGAATGCAGATAATCTTGGAGGATTTGCGAATGGTTCGTTGATGCAACCCATTTACTACCAGTTTTATAACATGCTAACTAAGAAGCAGGACCTGGTGGCTCAGATGCTGGTGCGCGACTCAATTGTTAATCATTGTTACTCACTAATTTGCGTCAAGTTATTCAAACAATTGTCCAACCCAATTCCCTTTTTAGCGGAATAGGAAGTTACCCTTTAGAGGGTGGATACTTCTAGTAAGTACCCCAATCATTCTTCTTGACCTGATTTTGACTCGTTCCAAAGCTTCAATCCCTCAGGGGACAATTTGTATGCATACAAAATGGGTGTTGATGGGTCGGGCAAGCCCCTGTTTACACTGGCTGGAAAATCGGCAGTTCTTTTTGCCGGAAAGGGTGTGCCCACCGTTACCACTAATGGCGGACAAGCTGGTACCGGTATCGTGAGTACCTTGTCACCTTTGTTCAAGACAGTAGATACTTACCTATAACCACAGGTATGGGTAGCCGATGTTAACAATGGTTTATTGGCATTCAAGGCTGTGCCAGTCAACGGCGTTATGGTGCCCATCCCGCTCCCCGCAACAGGAAGACTTACCAAATTCCAACGGCCCGCATTCGGAAATGGCCGAGTCTATGTGATCCAGCAAAACGTTGTCATTGCCATTGGTTCATCCGGGACCAATCCCCCACCCCCAACGACAACAACAACAACCAGCTCGTCCACGTCCTCTTCAACCACATCAACAACCAGTTCCACAACTTCCACAACAACCTCAACTACTCCATCCACCACCTCCACCAGCACCACCCTCTCTACCAGCACAACCAGCACAACCCCAACCCCAACCGCGTCCGGCTACCCCTACATTGGTTGCTTCGCCGACAAATCCTCCGGCGGCCGCGCCCTCCCCCTCCTCTTCTCCAACAACAGCGTGACCCCTGAACTCTGCATCGCCTACGCGCAGTCCCTAGCCAAGATGCCCACTCCCACCGTGCTACCCTACGTCTACGTCGAGTATCACCGGGAATGCTATGGCGGCAGTAGTTTCGCCTTCGGCACTTCGGGCGTGACAAGCTTAATTGGCGCTCATGCGTGCACGGATGTTTGTAGTGGGTCGATCGGCGCGGCGACGACGGGGACGGCGTCCTGTGGGGGCAGGGGCCAGTTTAATCTTTATGCGACGCGGGGGACGGTGAGTTGGCCGAGCCAGCCGACTACGCAGAGTGTGTAGAGAAGGGCTAGCGGATGCTAGCAGATGATAGTCGTGGCTACGACCTTGTACGACCGAACAATTAACGAAGCTTTGGGCTGGAAAGGAGGCGACTGCATAGGTGTATATGCCTATCATAATATAACTAATATTACAATTAATATCTTGCGGAGATTGAAGACTCGAGACGATGGTGTTCTATTAATTCTCTACATACCCTAGCCTCGTTACTAAGTTCTTGCTTGTCTCGGGACTCGATTGGTTATGTATTATTATTCTTTTGTATGAGGATGAGGAGCATGAGCAGAAGACTGCTACTACAGGAACTCCAACCCTAGGATCTTTTCCTAGTCACCATCCACCTCTCCAATCCATACCCGTCCGCGCCAACAGCACCCAGCCCAATCCTCCCTTCCCCTCCACATCCTGCACATCCACCACATCTTCACAACGCAATAGAACAGTCTGATCCACACTGAGAGCAATAAACAATCCACACGTGGGATGAGCCTAGATAGTCTGTACACGATACGCACGTGCATTGATACGGTCATTTACTAGCATTCATTACCCCACATCACCGTAGCTATTTACCTTGGATATCCTCACTCTGTCAATTAGTTCTATCAGAAATAAATTTAGCACTCATCAAACATGGCAGTGGCTAATCCTGCATCGCAGAGACCAGAATACGGGCGGAGACTGATGCCTACGATTCTTGATGAGGAGGCTCAAGCAAACCCAAATCGAGTTTTCGCTGCCATTGCAAAGTCGACGGACTTAACAGAGGGCTTTCGAGATGTCACCTTTGCGGAAATGGCGAACGCCGTAAACTACATGGCCCATCAGTTACAAGCACAATTTGGGCGTGAGCTTGAACATGACTTTCAAACTTTGACATACATTGGGCTTCCCGATCTTCGGTACAACATCCTCTTTTATGCTGCAATCAAATGTGGCTATAAGGTGAGGTCATAACCATACGAGTGCAGAGCTTCAGATCTGATCGAGTCTTTGAACAGGTCCTACTTCCTTCACCACGAAATCCTGTGGCTACCAATGTTTCGTTGATGGAGCAGACCCGGTCTTCACGTGTCGTTTATCCCAAAGAAATGAGGACTCTGGTTGATGGGATTTGTACTGCAACCCCAGACTTGCGCCGCATGGAAATTAGTTCCCTTAACGAACTGCTCAGAGCCCACGCAGGAAGCTTCCCATTCCACCTCACATTTGACCAAGCTGTACGGCAGCCCATCGTTATTTTGCATTCATCAGGCTCGACACGATTGCCGGAACCCGTGGTCATGACCCACGGATCATTTGCAGTTATGGATAACGACCGCAACTTTCCTACAGTGCCAGGGCGCAAGAATCATGACTTCACCGTGTGGGACTTTGAATCTCCGGGCGCCCGAATCTACGAGCCATTTCCGCCTTTCCATATGGGAGGCTTTTTGAACAAAATTATACTACCGCTGTACACTCATGCCATACCTGTTTTTGGCCCGCCTTTAAGACCACCAAGCGGAGCGCTGGTAAAGGAGATTTTACAACAGCAAGATATTCGCGGTTGCTTTGTACCGCCGGTTATAGCAGAACAACTACTTCATGAACCAAATGGCCTTGACTTCTTCAAAAAACTAGACATATTTTGCTACTCTGGTGGACCATTATCTCAAGCCGTTGGCGATGCAATAAGCAAAGTCACCATGATCTGTCAATTCTACGGTTCTACGGAGCTTGGACAAGTCAGACAGCTGGTCCCACTACGCGAAGATTGGTCGTACATGGAGTTCCATCCTTATTCGAAGCTAGAATTTCAAGCTGCTGAGGATGATGCTTTCGAGCTTGTGGTTTTTGCGGATGAGAGCACTGATGGATCTTCAACTCTGAACCATAATTATCCCGGTGTGAAAGAGTGGCGAACAAAGGATCTATTCAGACCACATCCTACGAAAAAGAATCTTTGGCGTTTCCATGGGCGCAGGGACGATATTGTTGTCTTGTCCAATAGCGAGAAATTCAACCCAGTGCCAATGGAAATCACGCTACAAGCGCATCCATCTCTTGCAGGCGTCGTCATTACAGGTTTCGGGCGATCCTTGCCTGCTCTTCTAGTTGAGCCTAAGCCAGATCATAGGAACACGGATTTACTAATAGAGAACATCTGGCCGTTAGTTGAAAGTGCAAACATGAAGGCACCAGGGCATGGCCGAGTCCTACGATCGATGATCATAGTAGCTGAGCCAGACAAACCATTTGCACGTGCGGGAAAGGGCACCATTATTCGAAGATTGACCGAAGCTGCGTACGCAAAAGAAATTGATGCCCTCTATGCGAGCGAGCCACAGCAGCAGCATGCAATCCCATCGTCTCTAGAAGCGTCAGCATTCCGACAAGGGGCAGTAACTAACTGTATCCGATCTAGGCTGGCTCAAAGCTTGCCAGGGATTGAGCTTGGGGACGAAGATAACTTCTACAGCTTCGGTTTAGACTCTTTGAAAACTACAGAAGCAGTCGCAAATCTAAAGGCTAGTCTTCTCAAGCATAGAAAAGCCTATTCGCTTTCCTGGCTTTCGGCTGACACCTTCTATCGTTATCCATCAATCAGGGAGTTGTCTGAGGTCGTCCTATCTTTTCTTAACGAAGATATCATACCGGGAAAAAACCAACGCGTTGCAGATATGACTGCGCTTTTCGAAGCCTCTATACACTTACTCCCTCCAGCAAAGCAAATGCATTCCGTAGAGCCTCGAGTTGATGGCATTATAATCGCGCTTACCGGCTCTACTGGATCTCTTGGCTGGTACCTTCTCAAAAGTCTTTCGATCCATCCGCTTGTCAAACACATCTATTGCTTGAATCGTTCCGCAGTTGCACGACAGCAATGGGAAAAGTCATCGGAAGGGCGAGACACTGAAAATGTTTCCAAAGTGGCAAATATCACCTTTCTTACCGGAAACGTTGCTAGACCACGGCTCGGCCTGAGCGACGATGACTTTGCCAGACTCTCAAAAGACTGTGAGCTCGTTATACACAATGCCTGGAAGGTCGATTTCAACCAGTCCTTGTCCTCTTTCTCTGAGAATATTCAAAGCGTGCGAACGCTCGTTGACTGGAGCGCATCAGTTCCTCGTCGGCCACGTATTGTCTTCATATCTTCCATTAGCTCAGTCGGAAATTGGGAACCTACGGATAAGGATAGGTCAGTTGTTCCCGAGGCAGCTGTCGCCGACTTCAATGCTGCTCTTCCTATGGGCTACGGAGAATCAAAGCTAGTCTCGGAGCGAATATTTGACACAGCAGCCACGCAATCAAGCATTCCACTTACAATTTTGAGGGTGGGGCAGATTTGTGGATCTACGGTTGCCAGCGATGTGCCGTGGGCTGAGAGCAATTTAGTGCCATGTATGCTTAGAACATCGAAGTCACTCGGCTTGGTGCCCGCAGACCTAGCACTAGTCGATTGGGTCCCAATAGACAAAGTCTCCGAGATCATACTTGAGCTGTCGTTTCACGACCTCAGGAAACGAGGGGAAAGCCCCAAATATTACAATATTGTGAATCCCCATCCAACAGCTTGGAGCGAAATGCTGGGATGTGTGAAAGAGTATTGCGGTCATGGTGCCAAGGCCATACCGCTTTCTGAATGGGTGCAGAAGCTTCGAACATTTGATGATACAGACACGGCAGAGTTGAAAGCGAAGCCAGCGCTGAAGGCACTCAACTTTTTAACATTGATGGTATCACGAGGGCCGTTCGCCAAATGTGATATCGAAGTCAGTTTGCAGGCAAGCAAAACCATGGCCGCTTTGGAGCCTGTCAACCAGGCCTGGATGCGAGCTTGGCTTGAGCAGTGGATGTGACCTCACGGATTAACGTGATGCACTTTAAATGGCTAATGCTTTGATTCGTGATGCTTTCCGACCATCTCTGCGTTCCTTGGTGATAAAGCCTGTGAATATCGTTATCGAGCCTTGAAATCAAAAAAGGGACTTGAGTATGAAAGTCCATGAGAAAGAATCTCTCAAGCGCATGCAGTACACTCATCTTCACAACCTCCTCGCGATCCTCATTGCTTTGGTATAGATCCTCATTGCTTTGGTATATGATATGCAGCTCGACATCTTGACATCGCGCATTGCAGCCAGCATAATACTTGTGACGTCAACCGTTAATAATACCAAGGCACCTTCTGTGCTCATTTCATGAGATCAGGTTTTTCACAAACTCAGGTGGTTTGCCTTCTGCGTATCTCACAAGTCCACGCTCTCTAACTCAACGTCCAGCATACCACAGTGTTCTATTTCACTTCGCCCCACCTGCGTAGCACCTCTATCCAAATCCGTTCTATTTCTTTTTTTTTTTTCACGACAGCTGTTCTGTATTACCGGCAGATACGTCTCTTCGATTCGGATATTCTTCTTATCTTCACTAGTTTACGCCGCAGCTCTGGAATATTGCGAACTGCGCATCGATACACTCATCGCAGGTATCGCCTTGTGCAATAGTCTGTAGAGCCGGACTAGAAATTCAATATTTAAAATCGGTAAATAGTGCGGAATTCGTACTAAGCAAGAGCATGGAATGTGAAGAGGTGTATCTGCCGGGAAAAGGGATTTTCTTTTGCAGGAATGATGGGCAACAAAGTCCGACATATCTAGCTAACGAAACCTCCAAAGCTTTACAACAATACAACGACTTTATTCCCAGCCGCGCGATTGATTGCAAAGTGGTCGATCTCACCACGGACTCTCGAGGATTGTATGGTGTTCTGGCAAACCTTCTTCCTCGCAACTCGGCTGACTCGGGCGATCATGTAGATATCTTGTTAGTAGCCTGGGTACGCGGTCAAAATCAATCTGCATAGCTTAGCAACCTTCCATCGACTAGGTGGTTGGAAAGAAAACCCGTCAACTGACTTTGAACAGGCGGCCAATATAGCCTACACTTCTGTCGTCCTTGTACTGGGGCAAGCGGGCTTTGGTCGCCAACTTTGGGATGTGCCTGTATCATATCTCCCTCAAATATCACGAGTACTTCCCCGTTTTACCATCTTCACCTCACGCCTGACAATGCCCTGTACAGGACTGAGGAACAGCAGCTCAGCTTCGTCATCGAGACCCTCAACCTGCCCACCACCTGGCTGGCTAAAATGGTCCTCCTCCTCCAGCTCATGCGCATCTTCGCGCCCAACAAGACCGGTCCTGTTTACTGGGCAATCCATACCCTCATCTGGGGAAGCCTGGCTTTCTACACTTAGTATCTTCGTCAGCCTGTTTTTCCAGTGTATCGCGCAGGATAGGTCCTGGAACAGACACTCTGTCCAAGGTTATTGCATAAATTTCCATGCAGGACTGCTTGTTACAGGCTCGTTCAATGCGCTGTCCGACTTATTAATCTTGATCTTGCCGCTTTGGGCGACGTGGCATTTGCACACGGGGATGAAGCGGAAGGCGGGGGTCATGGCTGTTTTTGGAACCGGGTTACTGTATGAGCCAGTCCTTTGAAACCCCCCCCCAGAGGCCGCGTTCAAATTTGACCAAAAACCATGACTAAACCCCTCTCGCTTCCCTACCCAGCGCTTTCGCCTCCAGCATCTGCCGCGTCGCCTACACCCCCCGTCTCCTCTCCAGCACCGACGACACCTACATCAGCGCGCAAATCACCATGTGGACGTACGTCCCCCCCCTCCACGCCCGGTAAACTAACGCATCACCCCTTCCCTGCCGCCAGCCTCGCCGAAATCTCAACCATCATCCTCTGCATCTGCTTCCTCATGCTCCCACGCTTCACCCAGCTGATCCTCCGCCGGAAAACCACCCGCCTAAGCGAGTGGGATGCGTGGGGCGGGGATGGAGGAGGTGCATCTGCCGCTGGAAGATCGGGGGAGGAAAGACGGGGTGGGAAGGGATAGGCAGGTGGTGGATGGATGGCGGTTTGGTCGGTGTGGAAGTGATGGAGTTGGCTGGATGCTTGATAGTATATGTATGAGCTTTTGGACTGTTTTGTGCGTTTGTGCGAGGTACGGTATTCTTTTTAAAGGGTTTCCCGACCTTTCGTGGTTATTTATCGAAGGGTAGGGGCGATGTGGTGTGTTATAAGGCATGTTCGAAAGGCAAGGAATATAATTTGAGGTCATAATCGCTATATGCGACGAATGGATTTGTTCGATAAAGAGACTTTTTCTATGAAGGACTGCATTCCATCAACCACGCTCTTTTACCAAGCTAGGGGCAGGGGATAGGCAAAGGTGAGGAGGCAGGTGGAGATGGCTGGAAGGCGCAATGCGTGGCTTGCAGTAGATAGCGACGTTTGAAGAGGGATGCGTATTCTGCGTAATGGTTAGAAGTGAGTAACTCGATTCGACAACGCGTGTTTTCTAACATGAACATGAGGTTGGCAATATTTTCTTCTCGAAAAGAGATGCTGGAGCACAGTCGTTGCGTTTATAAGCGAAAGATTAAATGAGTTATGAAATGAGATATGATGATATGAGCAATGAACTGTCTTTAGTATTGGTGAGAGCACAACGAGGGTAATCAAACATGAGGGCTAGAAATGCGGAAAGAGATTCATCCACTGAACATTTTGGAAACAACCGCTTGGGAGAAGACGCAAACTGATCAGGATCTCCGCTATGACGATCAATCGCGCAAAGACATAGATTGCCCCAGGAATGAAAAACAATAGATTTGTTGGCCATTTCAGCTTATATCCGTTCAGATTGGTCAATCCGGTCGTGGTAAAGTTGTCCTTTATGATAGACACTGCCTCCACGGAACATCCTATACCCAAAACCACACCCATGGAGATACAAGTCCAACGCCACAGAATTTGTTCGATTTGAGTGGGAAACTCAAAATTCCACGCAGCCAAGTGGATGAGGGAGAAGCTGGCAGTAGATAAGGCGACGATGGTCACAATCTGGAAGTTGTGAAGACGCGAATCACGATCATTTGGTATACGTGGTAATGGCCGTTGCTGGACCCCCCACCATCGGTGCAGAGGCATCTGGCTAGATGTGTAGAGCTGAGGTTCCACAAAATCTAGTGGTGTGTCGCGGAAGGGGGTGGAAGCTTCGTCTCCGGCGAGTACAAGCACTTCTGCCATGCTCAAATCCAAATATAGTGTAGTAGGGGTGTCAACGTTGAGTGGCTTATGGAACCAGAAGAAAAACGTTGCACCTGTACAAGTGATTAGAGCCACAGTCGACAACTCTAGGAGAGTAATGGGCAATTGCTGTAGTGCTCGAGCTATAACCTGGGCGACAAGCCAACCCGCTTGCAGGCCTGCAATTGTCTTTGCAAACTTGTCAGCTTTGCTCTTGTCCCAGATCTCCTCTCTCGTGATTGCCGGCATTTGTGTGTATTTCTTGTGAACGAGGTAATAGATCTGTTTTGCGGTAACCGGGAAAGGTATAGTGTCGCGAGCGCAAAGTAGGAATCCTCCACTATCAGCGTAAAAGGCGTGTACCAATGACCACTTGCCATAGCCCAGCTCACCCATTTCGGTAACGGATCGCTTTGCGGAGGCCCATTGCCCGCTTGCAAATAACATGAGAAGTTCGGGTGCAAGAATAGTAAGACCCAGCCACCGTATTTTCCGCAGGAACAACGTCCAAGTAGTATCTTCCTTCGCGGGAACATTGAGATGTAACATCACCCAGACGCAGATGAGGAGCGTCGCAAGACAGCTCCATATTATGTCAAAGGTTCCACGCCCATCTGGTTGGTTCACCCAGCCGCGTTTGCTCGGGGTAAGAGTGCTAGAACTGTAGGATAAGATTGTGGGTGTCGGAAGAACAGAAGTGTTCGTTGACAGAATCATGAATTCCAAGTGTAGAACTGGCAACGACGTTTGATGAATAACACCTGCTCTAATGTTGAAGACTTCTGTTGTACTGTGAGGAAAACTTGAGAAGTAGCGAGATCATAAGAGATGGAAGTGCAAGGCTGAGAAGTGGCTATATCATACTGCCAGAACCCTAAACAGGATCAGGGCGCTTACAGGCGCCTGCGACGTTGATTGGCGAAACACATTGGACCTGAGTAACATCCGGCTTCGAACCCGAGTTGTAAACTCTGAAATGCATCTTGCCATAAGTTTCATCATTTACGACCCACCTTAGCCTGTGACTGCTATCGAGTTGCTCTAGAAGTTACCGCTATACCCGGCTTCTAAGCCGTAGTTGAGCAACGCTGGAATGTCGAATCCATGAACAGTAACGACCATGTTCTAGCAACTGCAGTATCAATCTTAAATATATAAATATGATTATACTAGGCAGTAAAGGGACAGCCTCCTCTTCTCTGGTTGGTGAGCCTTGTGCGCGTTACATCCATGTCTTCAATACCTTTACCCTTCAAAGCTTGAGGGCCAATGTCGGTGAATTTATAGCCCTCAGGCGCATACTTATTTCCGTCATCACCGGGCAGCTTACGACCCAGCAGCCTAGTGATCCATGCCCGTGGACCCCAGCGTCTGTTCAAGGATGGCTTAACGTACCATGGATACGATAGATACTCAACAGAGTTGAAACGGCCTGTCTTGCTGTTGGCTTTGGAAGGAATGTATTGTTTTCGCATGAACTCTGGCCGGGGAAGAAAAAAGTGTCGTAGGAGCAACTTTCGGAATCCAAGAGCCGCGTTGAGTAGTTCGTAGTAAATGGTAGGTGGCTTGGGAAACCTTCGTGGCTCTATTAGCTTAATTCTCTATGGCTAGAATGCCTTCATGCATCTGGATTTACATCATCGCCTCTCTTAGCCTCTCACCCAAGAGGACAGTGACAAATCTTTTACCAATATTGATGTAGGTTTCTGATAGGTTGAAAAACAAAACATCAAGATGAGACTCTGCTAGTTGTTTGTTGGTGATAGCTGGGACCATATGGCTGTTCTCATATGTCAAACTCCACTCCCGAATTTCTTCAAGCCAATGGAGGCCGTCTTGCCATCCTGTCTTAGAGGAAGGAAGATCTGTATATGGAATCATCATCGCGTCGCCCATGCTCTTCCAAAATGTACCACAAGCACAAAGCTCCATATCTGTTAAGCTCCGCCATTCATACCTCTCCACCCATCTGCCTGGCTCTAGCGCGAAGAGGCTCAAGGTGTACAGGAGGTCAGAGTCCGTAATCTTGCCAGACTTTTGATAACGGCTGTGCAAGTAATTCATGCGGGCTATTGAATCAATTGTCCTTTCGGACGAAGGTTTGTTGAGTGCAAATTCAAGCAAGAGCACACCAGTGTCCGCAGTACGCCTCGATGCAGTCTCAGGACTGGCGAGCTGCCCAGTGGCGACAAGAAGAGAGGACACACTTGGGATGCCATACGTCTGAACTCGGAAGGTAAGTTGCTATGGTCAAAAGCTATCACACTGTTGTATTCAGGCCACTGACAAAGAAAGCACGTTACCTCCCTTAAAGAGCGCAAAGATGATAGAGAAGCCGAATATCTTCGGGAATTCGAGTTCCGTGAGGTCTTTCAAGATCAATTGTGCATTATCAGTGCTCATCGTGCGGAACGATGATCTTGTTGTGAGGTTGTACTTTGTTTGCAGATTTGCTGCCCTTCGGTATCGTAGCTTTGAAACGAGAGACATGTAGGCCAGGACACTTATGATTACCGTGATAGTCCATGACGCATTCCAGCCGGGCACAATGACAGTCACTGAATCGGCGCACATGGAAGATATGAAACGAGACAAAGCAGTGATCATTGCAAAGGAAAGACAAAGCGAATGAGGCGCGAGTTTGCTCTTTACAGAGATATGAGCTAGAAGGGTCCACCTAGCACTCGGCTAAACCTAGCAGTCGGACAGCCCTATAGGGCTGAAAATTCACATTTCATCTTTTATTGCTTCAAACGATGAACTACGTAGCTAATATGACCTCTTTGGGGCCCTTCTGATACGCATGCCCCGGCCTGATTGGCCAGTTGTAGATATCCCGTTATTTCGTTGCTTCTGCTCCAGCTGTCTGACCCGTAGCTTAACTATCAGCTGCTTCTGCTTCTGCTCCTGCTCCTGCTCCAGCTGTCTGACCCGTAGCTTGACTATCAGCTGCTTCTTCTTCTTTTGTCTAGAGCTTGGTTCCGAAGTGAAGAGCTCGGGGCCTAGACGTAGTAAATCATTGACCTCCCTATTCCACACCTTTGTCTGCTGAGCTGAAGTTACGACAGCTCGTTTTCGGATAGGAGGCTTTGAAGTAAATAGCTCAGGACCTAGATGTAATAGAGAACTGATCTCCTTTTGCCATATTTTTGTTCGTTGATTCTCTCTTCTTTCATCAACAATCTCTTGATTCATGACTCTTGCAGTACCGTAATTACCCCCAATTCGATTGGTCTTTTGCTTCTTTCTTCTATTGAGCTCAAGAAGTTCCTGATTAGTGACGTTCTGAATAGTCGATTCCGCCATTGCTCGTATTGCTGCTTTACCCATCTTTTCAAGAATCTGACCAGGAATCGTTCCTTTTATTGCTTGTCTAATAAGCTGCTGTACTTGAGAAGTATTTGCAGGTGTTGGAACGACTCCTAAACCGTCTTTGAGATCGATGTATGTGACTGTAGCCTCGGCAGGCGTAGTTGGACGAATGACTATGTTGAGTGATTGATTCAGTTCCTTAGATGGAAAGTGCTGAAGTACTAATGCTGGGCTGAACGGAAGAAGCCCCGTAGCTGTCCATGACTTTCTGATATTCAGTGATGTAATTGCTTCATGCCGAGCCAGTTGATATATCTCTAGAAAGTCCGTTTTATCGATTGAGTAGCTGGCCCCAAGCCGAGTAATTCGCTGAACATGAGCCTTGTACGCAGTAGCCAATGGAGCAAAGACCCCAACATCGAGTGGTTGAAGCAGATGAGTGGTGTGAGCCGGAAGACACAGTAGAATGATCTTCTGGCTGACGCAATAGTCAATCACCTGAGTAGTGATATGAGAAGCATGACCATCGATTAATAACATTCGATATTCGCCTTTCTGACAGATTTTAGTTTCCGGATCAAAGCATTTCCGAATTCAGGCTAGACCCAATTCGTTGTCGGTCCAGCCATTCTCGCTCACAGCAATATGACCTTCTTTGAGTACTTCGTACCAGACCTTCTGCTGTACTTTTCCTTTGAAGATAATCCACGGCTTCAAGACTCTTTCATCCATAGATATACACTCAATCAATGAGACTCACTCTCGATTGCCACATTGAGTCATATGAGCCTTCTTTTCATACTTGGAAATCATGACCCGAAGCTTAGCAATAACCCCCTGCATGAATCCCTTTTCGTCCATGTTGTAGATATCTTCTATCTCTATTCCATGCTCTTCTTTCAAACTCTGAAAAAGGTTGAACCAGCCAGCTAAAATATCGTGATCCTGAGCCATAGCACGCTCTTTGTCAAGCGGAGGAACATATGCTGTTTTGATTTGCGAATGACGTTTTAGGAACTTCTGGGGCCAATTGATTCCGACTGGCTTATCGTCACCCTTTTTTACTAGTAGTTCTGTAGCTATTGAACGTACTTGCTCCACACGAGGAGGCCAGCCCCAGGCCTGAAGACGTAGGATCCAGGCACATATAGCTTCTTCTTCTTCTGGACTAAGTCTTTGAAATTGCTGATTGCGTGCAGCAGCAGTCTTTCGACCATTGATCCGGTCCCAAAGAGTACTAGTTGGTATTCCATATTGACGAGCGATTTTTGCTTGGGAAGGATTTTCGTTGGCTGCTGAAGCCTCGTTCCAACGGGCGTGAGCAAGCTTTATGCGCTCTTCCTGTGAAAGTTCTATATCTTTAGAAGGTATGAAGGACATAGGGGGGGTGGCTGCCATCGTTTTGCTGAATTGTTGAAGAATTATACCAATAGAATATGAAATGTGAATTTTCAGCCCTATAGGGCTGTCCGACTGCTAGGTTTAGCCGAGTGCTAGGTGGACCCTTCTAGGCTTTATTTAGAAAGGCGCGTTATCTCGCGTCCTCTCCTGAAGTTGAAGTTGCGCTCGATTTGCTACCAAAGTTCACGACTCTACGATTGGACACAGAGAAATAGATAGTATCAGATAATACGAGCCTACTCAACACTGACTACCGCCGACAGAAAATAATGTGCGACGTCTAGAGTATAGAACTCCTCGAAAGGTCGCTTTACATGAATAGAACAGATCCGGTGGGTGTATCTACCAAGGAGGAGCATTATTTAATCGGACTACCAGGCTACACACTGAGTGATGCAATATTCCGCTTATGAGAGTTTCATCGCCGCCTTTGTCCGTATACCTTCGAAGATACAAAATCTGTCATTTGGCGAAAAGTGCCGCAAATTGCATTGTCAGCACTTTTGACCTTTTCCTGTGCTACTGACTTGTAAATATCTTTTGTGCTTACTAGAAGGCGGCCTACCCTTAGGTCAGACCTCTACGAATACCACGGAAATTTGGGAGCGTGGCTTCTTCATACTTTTCAACCTTAGGATTATGTATGGAGACAGAGATTAATGGAAAGCATTTGCAGAAGGGTTATGGTCTCAAGCATCAGCTCTCTGACATCTAACCACAAGCCAATGCGGTTGTTCTGGGGCCAAACAGTCTCCATCCTTTTGAACCAGTACTACCACAGCTTTCATCGTACATTCGCCGACTCCTAAGTCCTTTCTAACTTTCTAGTGTCCCTCAGATACCTTGTTCCTTCAACATGATGAATGCGTGTCTTCGAAACATCCAGTTCATACCCCTTTGTTAAGCGCGATACCTTCTGCGAGAGACAGGAAAAATTTCTCGTACAATTTCTTGCTATACAGTTCTTTGCTATACAGTTCTCTGCTGTGCTTTTCAAACCCTGACACAAAACCGAAACACTGAATATGCCGCAATTTCATTCAGAATCCAGCGTTTTTAACCCCAATGACACAATTTTTACACCCTTGCGTGTCACATTTCATGAGGTCCCATGAGTTCGAGATTGTTCCTTCTTCTTCGTCGCCGTAGTCAGTGTCTCGCCATGTTAGTTTGTACCTTCTATTATACATATAAACATCTTCACGCACTTGATATCAGCCCCAACAGAAACTCAGATATCATAACGCACTCAACATACACTCCTACAGAGACTGCTTTCAACAGTCGATCTCAAATCTTTAGCTCATACGAGCTGAACTAGAGCGGGACTGAGATGTCTCCAGCCAGGACAACATGTCTAGAATGCCAAACCAATAATTTAGAATGCGAAGGACGTGCACCTTGCGGCTACTGTTACCTAAACTCAAGGGACTGCATCTTTAAGAAGCATCGTGAATGGAGCTCTGAAGAATACCTCAAGTCACGAGCCTTCACAGGCCCTTCCTACTTCAATTACAGAAAGAATGCTGGGTACGTTAGTGCAAGGGACGCAAAGGCTGATGCAGAAAGGTCTAGATTGGATCCAAGCTACACGGTTCAAGGCACAGTCTCTCTGATAGTAGGGTTTTCTTGCGTACGATCGATGATATTGTTAGGCTTACATCGATATAGGATTCATCCATACCCACAAGTACCTGCCTGACCGGCTTCCCGCTGACTGGGGGCTTCAAGACCGACCCGGAAATCGGGTCAAATTTCAAAATCCGATACCCAACTTCGTGTCGGTACAGTGCTTGAACCCGGCCTTTTTATTGAGCTCTTCAACGGCAGCTTTATGACGATCAGCTTTATTCATTGGAATGCTTCGAAACGCTCGGCTTTCATAACTGGAGACTTCTACAAGCGCCTTCCAGAGTTGTCGAGTGAAACTAACGATTGTTCGAGGCAGTGGCTACCTGGAAGGCCACCTAATGAGGTGGCTTGGATCTGTGAAGCCTTTGAGGGCGACGAAGATCCCAATCGATTTCTTGTGACAGCTCGAATGTCTGATGTTAAGAACGTTCACCAAAGTCCTGTATGCAGATGGAAGTACCTTGCTATCCTGCAAAGAGGCGAGCCGAACTTGCCAAGTTGCGCAGATTGGACCACTGTACCATGCGTCGAGAGATCCTTGATAGCGGAACCAGGGGTTGAGACAGATAAGCCAGCGGCTTCTGAGACCGAGGACGAGTCGATACAACGCTCGAAAGACTCTCGCTACTATTTCGTGTTACGGCTGAGCGACTGAAATACGCGGCAAGTAAGAAGCAACAAGCCTACACGTTCGGTGACGCTTTCTGCGGAGCGGGTGGGATTTCTCGTGCAGCCGTTGATGCCGGACTTCGACTCAAATGGGCATTCGACAACGACAACGAAGCTATTGGGGCCTACCGCTTGAATTTCGATAAGCTAGGTATGCAGACTTACTGTCTGAGTCACTACGATTCCATGTTGCTGCCAGATCCCGAAGGACAATTGATGATCGACTTTCTTCATCTGTCTCCGCCATGCCCTCCTTGGTCCGTTGCTCAAGCTACAAAGGGTAAAGGCCCAACGGACGAGATGGTCAAGGAGACCCTTCACTCGACAAAGCCCATATTAGAGAAGGCTAGACCAAGAATTGTAACTTTTGAGACGGTACCAGGACTTCTGGATTTTCGGCATGCCGAAACTATCGGTACAGTGGTTGATTCGTTCACGTCACTAGGCTATAGCATCTGGTGGAAGATTGTCTACTTCGCAGAACTTGGCTTGCTACAATTGAGACAACGTCTGTTCGTGATTGCATCCCGGTGAGTTGACTAAACCGCCTCCTGAAGCCTGAAGCGAGTCATGAGTTGGACTTGGTGGCTAATGTACTGCGACTAACCACTAGTCCCGGGGAGAAGTTACCACATTTCCCACCACAAACGCACGCCGAGCGCTCCATTTGCGAGGCAGCTGAGATGGAGCCTTTCACGTCTGTGGCTAAAGCGCTTGGGAACATCTGGGCGGGAGCTTCTGACAACCAACATCCACAAAGGAATCAAGGAGGTTTCCCGAAAAAGAAATGGAATGCGAAATCTCCACTTCGCAAGACAATTCTTACCCGTCAAGCCGGCTACCATCCCAGTGGCAAAAGAGGGTTCACAACTCGTGAAGTTGCTTGCCTGCAAGGGTTCCCAGACGATTATGAGTTTTCTGGGAATTGGACAGCAAAGAGGAGACAGATCGGAAACGCAGTCCCGCCCTCCATGGGCGAACTGATATTGCTAGAGATCATAAAATCGTTAATGGAGACGGATGCGAAACGTGCGAATGGGTATGAAAATACAAGCTCCGCTTATTCAGAGTCATATTGATGCTGACACAATCTAGATTGTAATTCGCTTCACGAATATTATCCCTACTGGAGTATCCTCGCCCCTGGACAGGGACGAGAAGTGGTGGGGCGGCACGAATCATTTTCAGGAGGGAGGCGTCTCTGGATATATTTTCCTTTGCTTTTGGAAAACTGGCAATGTTTACACGGCGCTTTTCGGATAAATCTTTTAGCATACAACGGATTTTTACTAGAAGGATATTGAACTACCCGTAGAAGTACATGCATGGATTGTACCAGTGCGAGTCCAAGATAGAAAAAGAAGACAATCCATAGCTCTACTAAGAGATATACCAGTTCCCCAACATCACCATTTTAAAACCCCCAAAGCCTGCATCTATATCCATGCATCAACCAAATCCAGCAGTTCCTCCTCAACGAAAAATCACAAATAACGCCCCTCAGCCCTTTCTCCTTGTAAGACCCTTTGGTCAAAACCACGCAATTACCCAAACCCTCAACATCTCTCGAAAACCAGATGCCAACGGCCAACGCTCTTCTTGGACCAGCGAGATAGGAAATTATCCGAAGCCTATGACGATAGATAGAGGCTTTGAGATGAGGTTTAGGACTCTTTACTTCGATTAGTATGGTGAAGGCGTGATTATGGGGATGGGAGGTCGCATTAGACGGCGTTAAAAACAGGGAAGAATTGTGGTAAAACAAGGAGACAAATGGTCATGAAATACCGCCATCTGGCTCTTTATTCTAATATAACTGCATATCGTACAATGCACATTAGCAGCCCAAGTTCACACGAGACTATTACCACACCCTAGAAATGACTCCTCAACGGTGGGAAAAGCACCCCCTGCTGCCCCCTCCCCACGTCAATAAAACTCTTCCCGTACAACTCGTCTGCCCCAAACTTTGTGTCTATAAACCCCCTGGCATCGTTTTTCACGCCAAGCATATCCAGCAAGATCTTCATCTTGGACGGCATGTATGGCTGCAGTAGGATGCCGCAGATACGGATCGATTCGGCGCAGAGGAAGATGATGGGGTCGACTTTGTCAGGCTGAGGGGGGTCCACGTAGTCCCACGGATGGGATTGTTGGGTGTATGTGTTTGTCTGCCAGTCGTGATTAGCGATGTGTACGAATGTACAAAAGGAACGCTAGTTCAAACCTTGTAAACCGTGTCCATGATCAAATGTAAAGCCGCCCCAGGGTCTAACTCCTCCATCTTAGTCGCAACAGCATCAGGGAGATCTTGAAGATGTTCCTTCAGCGACATCGCCAGAGTAGAATCGCTTTGTACGAGCCCTTCTTGCACCGCTCGCCGGACATTCCATCCTTTGCCACGCGTGATCCGGCTAACAAGATTCCCCAGCCCACCGTGAAGGCCCTTCTTATAACGCTCGATAATGTAGGAATTGTCATAGTCGGCATCGTCTCTGATGCCGCCGTCGTGTGCGAGGTAGTACCGCATAGTATCGACGCCGAAGCGATCGAGGGCGAAGAACGGGTTGACGACGTTGCCGGTGGACTTTGACATTTTCTCGCGGCCGAGGGTCCAGTGGGCGTGGGTGAGGATTTGGCGGGGTAGAGGCAGGTCGAGAGCCATGAGGAATGCAGGCCAATAGATGCAGTGGAAGCTTAGCATGGTTAGCGTGTATGATATTGGATGGGGACTGGTCATACCGGACTATGTCTTTGCCAATGACATGGCAGTCTGCAGGCCAGCCAGCAGCATCTTCTCGACCCGGGATTTGAAAGGGGTAATTTGATTTTGTGAGGTAATTGATTAGAGCATCAAGCCAAACGTAGATGGTTTGGGATTCGTCGTCTGGCACTGGGACGCCCCATCTTAACCTTTCCACAGGCCGAGAAATGGAGAGATCTTCGAGATTCGCAGTGACCTGTTGAAGAACGTCTCTCATTCGTGTAGCAGGGATGACGAACTGAGGGTTATTTTCATAGAATTTCAGAAGTCGGTCTTTGAAAGCTGACATGCGGAAGTGATAGTTTTTTTCTGAAGTCCACTCTACTTCCTTGCCAGTCTCTATCGACGCCTAAACAGATTTGAGCTATTTTCTAAAAACCCTCTCACCCTAAATCTTACCATGAATTTCCTACCAGTGGAAGGGTCGAGCGCGAAATGCACGGCCGACGCTGGATAAAATGTCTCGTCGCTAACAGAATACCAGCCTTCATGCTTCTTCTCATAAATGTATCCGTGGTGCCGCAGCATGAGCTTCGTTATCGTCAGCTGCTGAAACCGTAACTTGGGTACGATCATCCTGACTAACCCAGAAATGTTGCACTGCAAACCTGTGATCTGGCTCTGACGTCCGTATAAAATGGTCTCGATCGATTTCTGCCCGCTGAGCTAGCGTCTAGGCTTCGTCAGCCATAATGATGGAGATTCTCGTGAAATTTCGTCCTACTTCGAACGACTTATAATTCTCATCGCAAAAGGAGCGCACATCTTGCCCAGCCTTCAATGCTGCCTGCTGGATCTAAACAGAAAGCAACGTCAATGTACTGTATATAATTATGTTACTGCTGGCCTACTTTCATGCCATGCTCATCGGTACCCGTACATAATATAGCTTTCCTTCCCCGAAGAACCTGCCATCGCTTGAGAATGTCTGTTAGGACTAGGGTATATAGGTGACCTATGTGTGGCGCTGGGATCACGTTAGTACCACATTGCGGGAAGAGAGTATATCATAGTCTACCAGCATTGACATAGAAGATAGGAGAGGTGATATAATAGGGCTTTCTGGGGCTCGACGCTTGCGGAACTGAGTATTGCCGCCGAAAGATGCCTTTAGTACGGCATGTACTGCAGACCCATCCACTGGAAGATACAGCAGAAATACGACTGATTCTATTTGTCAATCGCGGTCTCATGGTTCATATATCAAGTACCATGTGCTGTCGCCAAGAGACCGAACAAAAGCTGGAGATAGATTAAGATGTGGCCCAAGCTCTTTCGCCTTACAGGGCTGCTGCGCGCTTGTCACGACGTGCTTTTTGAAGGTCCTGCGGTCCAGAAGAGTCCAGTCCAATGCGAACGGCAATCTATATGAAATCTCAGTCGACCTGCTAATAACACTTTCTGGTTTCCAGGAAGCGGTATCAAACCCACAGGATCTTGGATATGACTGCCCCTCAAGCAGATGACCCAGTGAAGGTCTCCACAGAAGGTTTGCCTTTCTAAATATTCCGAAAAACTCCCTGATTATCGATTATACGTTTTGACCTAATTGTTGCAACATAGCTGCACAAGAGCTTGTTGAGACATATTACACAGCATTACAGTCTGCCCGAGCTTCGATAGCATCTTTCTACATGGCCCAGGCAACCATGCCTGATGGGAAATCGCTACCGATAATTGTCTTCAATGGCAATAGCATACCAGACGCAGTGGCGATGCAGACGATGTTTGAGAAGCAGATGCCCCCAGCGAAATACCAAGTACAGTGCTACGATTGCCAAGTCATAAATCCCAACTATGTTGCAAACAACACCCAAAGTGGCGTTAGCACGTCTGGCAAGAACATGTCAATATTAGTTTCCGTCAGTGGCTACGTCAAGTTTGGAGAGTCTCGAGGAGCCAAGTTGAATGGATTTAGCGAAACGTTCGTTTTAATCCCCAACCCTGCCGTTGTAGCAGGCAATAAGGGTAAGAACCGAAAGGGATGGTTGATTCAGAGCCAAACCTTCAGACTTGTGGTGTGACGTTAATTGAACGTCATACATTGTTGTTGTCGCACTTCATGGCATGAAAACACGCTGTATCACCTGTTCTTCAAGGGAAGATCTGAACTAGCCTGTTAAACGTTCGAGCTATGAACTGTGCCTTTTACAGTAAGCAAAGCCACTTCTACGGCTTATTGATTGACCGTTTTGCTCAAGTGTTTTAGGTACAGGAACCCATCTGAGCACCTTCGGTTTGATTAGCTGTAAGGATAGACTGGTCTACCGCCGTGATGAAAGTTTGAATGATGCTCTCAGACATGGTTGAGGATAGAACGTCTCTGGGTATTCGACATCTAGACGTTTCTCGCGGTCATGCAGCATGTATGAGATATTCGTTACAGCTCTAATGAATGTTACGGATCAACAGAGTCCACTTTCTCCCTTCATTATTGGATGCAATGAAACAAAATTAGTGTTGCTGTCAAGCTCCCGAATAAAGGTGTCGGAAAAGAGGTAGACGATCCTTGAGACCCGAAAGTTCGCAAGGCCTAGCGATCACAGCTTTGCAATGGAGCGTGAGAGCCTACTAATATTTGTCTCACAGTGTAACTGGCTGTCCATTACTGCATTATCCTATGGAGCCTGCTGGCTATTGAATACGGGAAAGGGTCAGCTGATAGAGCTCTGCAAACATCTGAGTCCTTGCAGGTCCTTCTAATCAGATTTCAGTATATTTGACGCCAATTTACTGCCTTTTTGGTGCCCCATCACCTGAATCTTTTCTTTCTGGTTCTACTTAGGCGTATCTTCAGTAACACGAAGATTTTGAGGCAGACTCGCAGAAAGCAAATGTTTTAGGAGAGTCTTTCAGTATGCTCTGCCCGAATGTTGGTTGTCTTATGTCCTTCAGGCCAGAGGCTCTTGCAGTACTCATGTTATCCATTGGTCTGGCGATTCTGGTTCAATCCTGGGGATGCTTAATGGCGATCTAGTCGATATCACAGAATGAGGCCAACCAAAATTGTATCTTGAAGCGCTCGGGCATTCTAGGTCGTAGCAACACAAGTTCAACCTTGTTCCAACAGTCAATGTACTCACATTTGCTCCTGGACGCGCCTGATTGTGGTCTGATTAATATTTGAATGCGCTAAATTAAAGGTGAGGAGACAGTCACTTCTCAAAGTGTTGACAACACCGGAGCCTCAAGATCACCCAATACGTCACAAATCCTTTGATTTAATCTGCAATTCACATGAACTTCTGTAACACGGCACTTTAAGAATCAGTCGCTTGAGCTACAAAATCCACTTTCCAAACCTCCACCTCGTTCACATCTCCTTGCACAATTTTGTACCTTGCAAAGCTCTTCGACTAAAAATCTAACAAGGTTCCAGCTCATATCGACGTACTCAAAGAAATTCTTGCAATCAGCTCCGAGAACCCAGAGGCTCAACAACAGATCAACGCGTTTATCCAAAAATTGCAACTGCTCTTACCACATATCTAAATCATCAACAAGAACAATGCGGTGCTACGACCCTCCTTCGGGCTGCTCTGCTGAGGTGAGAGTCCTTGCTGACAAGGCCGTCTGTGGTGAGTACCAGGTGTCGGGTCAGGACACAAATGTACAATGTTGGATCCCAGTCGTGTCTGGTCAAGAACTCACCATTCAATGCGACCTGGAGATGACCTCGTTTATTTTCCAAGTCGATTTGATTGTCGATGGTGTACTTCGTAACACTTGGGTCTCTACCATCGGTCAGAAAGCGAAGCTACGAGAGTCACACATTGAATTCGAAGAGGGTATCTTCAAGTCTGTGAGATCTTTGCACCGAAGCCCGATGAGGAGCGCTAGGCTGGGACCGAGTAAGAAGCATACTTGACTGTGTTGGCGCGGTGTTTACTTACAAATATAAGTTTCATTCCATCCCGAAAACAATACCACTGTTGGGACGATCGAGGTCCATATCTCCAAGGTTGAAGAAGACTTCACCTACAAACATTCTGCAGCGTTGCCAGATGACGTCGAAACGTGGAAAGATCTACCTCTTGCACCTGGCACCATGAACATTGACCCGACCCACCATATCAAGTAATCCCTGACCCATACACCTACCTGTGCAATAGATGAACTAAATCTTTATAGGCTTTCCGGTGACGAGAGAGTCCTCGAGTCTCTGCGTAAGACTTTGCGCAATAAGTGGGGTCGACCACGACCAGGCAAGGCAGCATGGGCTGTGTTCAAGTTCATGTACCGTGATGCAGGTAAGCCAAACCGACTTCTAGCATTAAACAAGCATGTGGTAATGACCTGTGGATCACAGACGTCTTGCGTAGCGCCGGACTCATGAACCCCGTAATGGGTCTCCCAATCCTTCTCAAAGATGGCTCTACCGCTGTCCCCGCCACTGAGATGCCGGACGCCGAAGACCCCTTGTTTGTTGGCCAGCCACAAGAAGCCGATAATGGTGATTACCACACTCTCTCAACCACTCCTGAGCACTAACTTACAACTCCAGACAACAACTCTATGGCTATGGACCATGACGGAGATCATTACTCTTCTCAACCTCATCAACCTGGACTACCACGTCCTGCGCCGAACATGTTGATGGCTGACACAGCACTCCCTGATATCGCCCCTCTCGACGAACCTGGGAGTCACCGTAAGCGTAAGCGCGCGAACCCTGGAGCTGCCGACGGAACTCCTACTACCAAGGCAATGAAGCGTCGTAAGAACGACATCGAGAGTCTTCGAGCCCAGCTGGCGGATCTGGAACGTGTTCGTGATGAAGCTCGTCTCAAACATGAGGCAGAGTTACGTCGTACCGAGGATGAAGCCGTAAGTATCAACTTTGATTGAAGACAAGTGCATCATTAACAGATGAAATAGCGAAAACTAGAGGATGAGTGGGCCGACCTTCTCGGCTACAAGGAGCACTTAGAGCGTGCAATTGACGATGAGAACTATGGGGCATACGCTCAGCTCGTGAGTTTTCCGATGTGATTCCAGGTGACTACGAGACTAACCGGAGAAGTAGCAAGAGCAGCGTAGGCTCAAGAGCAGCATGCACCATTAGCGGCGGCATTCAATAAGACGCTTCGATGTGGTGTTTGTCTTATGAGCAGGATTTCTGATTGACAGAGCGATTTTCTTTTCCTACGTGGTTATTGCATAGATGGTTTATTTTCCACGTCACGACTGGCATTCGGTGTCACTGGCAACAGGCTTAGTGCTTAATGGCTGATGGATTTATCCTGATGCCTATTGGTACTCCTTTCGGATAGCTCATGTACATGTTTCCGACGCGGATGGACCTGTTCCTGATGCCGAGTGACATATCTTCCGGGTCGCTGATGGGCTTGTTCCTAATGCGGATGGACCTGTCCATGACACTGAATAAGATTTGTGCCGGCTGGTTGATGGATCTTCTTCCTGACACCTGATTGGCTTTCTCGTGATGCCGACGGACTTGTTCCAAACGCTGAATGGATCGTCTTTCAGACCGCCGGTGAACCTTCACTGTTACTTTCGCTTTTGGGATACATCAGCCTGCCTTTATTAATGGCCGAATGCAGGCATCTTTCTTTACTTCTACGTCAGCACGCGGCAAATTCGATGTATCTCATGACGACACAAAAGCATTTCGGGATCGAGCAGTGATTTATGCAATGGGCCTATCCTGTCAAATAACCACTGTCTTGACATAATTAGATTCAATCCTGATTTCCAAACCCTCCATCATGCAGATGGCCTTCTCCGCTCCAAACGCCTTCGTGAATGGGCAATTCGCTCCGTACGCACTGTTTCTCATCCTTTCATGACGCCCTTGCTGGCGACCTTAGGTTCGCTCTAACACGCTCTACAAGTTCCTCCCTTGAAGCTTTCCCACTAGGCAGGAGTCCCCTCTTGTCCACATGAAACAGCATCAGCTATGTCACTTTAACAAACGACTGCAATACAGCATATCAAATACGAGAGTAATCCCTAACCACTTCAAGCCAACGCTTTAATTCAGAATCCGCCCATTTATCAGGATCTGGTCAAAAGTCTCGTCAGCTGCTGAGTATCCAAGAAGATAGAATTCAGCTCACCGCCAACAGGATCTTTTCCTGCCGGAAACATGTCGCCGCCCCAGATACTCCAGGCAGCGACTGCGGTGACGAGACCCGCGAATCCTAGCATATAGTGAGAAAATGGCACCTAAGAGCTATACTGAAAAGGCCCATACCTAGGACAGCGTTCTGGTCCATGTTAATTACGTATTCCCAGATCTCTAAAGGAGCTTACTTACCCTCGATTGCATAGCTCTATCAAGTGGCGTAGGCATTTTCTTGTGGGTTTCTGGCGGTTTTTGACAAGTAGTATTCCTGGCTCTCGCAGGTCGAGACTCGATCAAGTGAACCTTGCTCCTCTAGAATCTTACAAGGCCCCTGTAAATTAATGTCTTGAATCTACGAACCTCTTCTCCAAACAGGGAAAGGGTAGCCTAGAGCGCGCGGCTAAGCCACGTGGCTCAATATCCCGCCGCTAAGGGTTCTTCATCCTCGCTTAACCCACACCTCAGAAATCAGCCAATCTGTAAAATATCCACAACGACGCAACCCTAATTCCTTACCCCCCCCATCCACCGCACCCTTCGCCCATCATGCCTAGGGAGGTCTCAGATATCAAGCAATTCATCGAGATTTGCAGGAGGAAGGATGCTTCATGTACGTCGCCGCGCCTCTCTCTCTCTTCCTTTGAAAGAAAGGCTATTTACTGATGTGTCTGATGCGCAGCTGCACGCATAAAGCGCAACCGCAAATCCCAGCAGATCAAGTTCAAAGTCCGATGTCATCGGTTCTTGTACACGCTGGTGCTGAAGGATTCGGATAAGGCGGATAAGTTGAAGCAGAGCTTGCCTCCCAGTATGTTTTCACGCTGCTTGCATCTTTAAACTGGTGGGGTGCGGAAATGGAGTATCGAGTGCGGAAATTTTGGAAGGATACATGAGCTGGGAATAGTAGTTCATGGGAGAACATTAGGCTAACTGGGAGTGTGCTTGCAGGTCTTACGATCAACGATGTGCCGAAGAAAAACAAGAAGGGGAAGAGGGTGGCTTGAGGGGATAGTTGAGGATGGGGCAGTGGGCAGGAAGGGAGTGTGAGGGGTGGAATTGCAGGAGCTGGATGATACCTTTGACGGGGATATGCTACATATATGGAATAAAGCAAAAAAAAGCTTCATCTGGCATACAAATGGAGAATAAGAATGTGTCAGATGATCATTTGGGGCCCTCGAGCGTGCATCCAATCTATATCAGGCCAACCCACTGTCTTACCACCTCCCTCGCAATGATAGCGGCTTGTCAAAAAGAAATGTCAAGGGCTTGACTGATCCTGTTCAAAGCTCCCGCATCTCTCCCACAACTCCAGTCGACGTTTACACACATCCGCGACTTCCATGAAGCACATAGATCCAACTATAATTTACTATCCCTCTCACCCCCCACAAACCCCACCCCCATCCTCATCACCTCCACCGCCTCCCCGACCATCCCCTCCACAATCTCCCGCGCACTCTTAACCTCCCCAATAACCGCCGCGACCTGCCCCATCAGAAACGGCATATCCACCTCCCTGTCCTCCTCGAAATCCCTCTCCATCGGCACCACCCCGCTCTCACACAATGTCTTCAACTCCTCCTCCCTTTTCTCCCATGCCTCAATATACCCATTCCGCCGCACGCGCAATGGCCTCCCACTAACCACAAGCGTCCTCACCGTATCGCCCCACCCGGCAGTTACAACCGCCTGCTTATGCTGCTCGCTACAGCCGGCTTCTACGCAAGCTACGAAGCGCGTGCCTACCCAGACCCCCACCGCGCCCATCATCAGTGCGGCAGCTAGTCCTCGGCCGTCCCAGATACCGCCTGCAGCGACGACCATGCCTTCTCTACCGCCAAGCATGGGGGGCCGGTACCGTCGCGCAACATCCACACAAGCGGGCACGAGGATATTGCCCGCAACATCGCCCGTATGACCCCCTCCCTCCCCGCCCTGAGCGCATACGATATCGACGCCCGCATCGAACGCTTTCACAGCGTGACGCACCGCGCCAACCATGTTCATCACCAGCACGCCCCCCTCATGCAACCTCCGCACCACCCTCTCCGGCGGCACCCCCACAGCGCACACGAACAGCTTCGTCTTCTCCTCCACAATCACCTCGATCAGCTCATCCAGTCTCCCCTTTGTGTAATCATGGTTCGTTTTGCGCGCACCCTCGCCGACCAGCGGCAGCGCGAGGTCGACGCCGAAGGGTAGGTCTGGGCGCGAGAGGGAGGATTTGAGGTCGTGGATCATGGCGCGGAGTTGCTGGGGGGTGTAGCCTAGACCGCCGATGGTGCCAAGGCCGCCGGCGTTGGAGACAGCGGAAGCGAGGGAGGCGGTGGAGGTGTGCGCCATGCCGGCTAGTAGGATGGGATGACGTATCGAGAGGAGGGTTGTTAGAGGGGTGGTGATAGTGGGGAGGGGGGCAGTAGGGGGCATAGTAGTAGCTGGGGGTGGCCGCGAGTGAGGGAGGGGGCTCTTAGAATGAGGATTTGGGAGGAGAGGGAGGAGAGGAGGGGAGGCGAACGTGAAAGATGGTGGGGGGATCCAACATCTGGGCTAGAAGTGGGGCCGAGATTAGCCGCAGATCTGCGATGACGCTAAATTGAATCCAGAGATCTGTTTGCGGTTCCTGATATTTGCAACCTCCAAACCCTGATGGTGCAGCCTCGAATCAGCAGCGCGTGTCCACAAGAACTGGCTGCAGAGAATTAGAATTTTGGGGAAGCGGAGTCGCTGCCAATACCTAGGAAGACATCACGGTGAAGGAAGCCATCAGGTACAGGTTGGGAACAAGACCTGATGTATAACTTCTAAGAGCGTGGAGCTAGATACATAGAAGTGAGTCTAAGCAGAGGCTATGCTGTAAGCGGAAAATTGGGTCAAAAGATGAGGGTTCGGTAGAGAATGAGACTTGTGAGACCGAGTAACCATGGGTTACAAGTGAAAGCTTGCACACTGATGGGATGCCTTTCTAGAAATGCCTGATTGCTCGTTGTCTGGCGCTCTCCAGCTATTATGTCTGAGCGAGTGGGACGCGTTGCGGATTGATCTCCCTCTAATAAGCCCTTGAACGGAACACTTCGCAGATCCCATGTCAATACGAAGCTTTCACACCATTGACCTCGCCATTGACCTTCCCGTTGACCTGCGCATGACCTGAGGGTGGGGGTGGAGGCACTGGACCGAAAGTAGGAGGGTGCCCAACCTGAGCTTGCAAGGCTTCCTCCTCTGTATCATCATCATACTCACCTTCTTCGCTACCTTCCTCATCATAGTCGTCCTCCTCCTCGTAGTCACTTTCTGTGCCCTCTCCATCGCCTTCAAGGGCGTTTCCTGGCGCAGGAGCCCGCCCTTGGTCTTGCATGTGGCGGATGACACTTTCTAAGGTAGTGTTCTTCTTGCGCAGGGCTTCCATTTCCTTATTGACACGAGTCCGCTCTTCTGCCATTTCCAGGATATTTCGATTTGTGAGATCATGCTTTCGAGTAAGGTTCAGATTCTCCTTTTCTAGTCGCTTTGTCTTCTTGGACATCTCCTCCATCTCCTTTCGGAAAGTAAGGAAGAGATCGTTGGAGTTGTTTAGAGTATCCTCTACCTGCAAAGATCGGAAAAAATTAGACATGGGAGCCGGTGATTAAGGATAGCTAAGGTAAGGAAATTACAATCCAAGATCATGGAGAAAAAGGACGATCAGCCAGGTAGCGGTGATTGGCATGAACGCTGATGGATGATGAGACGAAGATTTTTGAGTGTCATGAAATAATAAGATTAAGCTTGCCTGTTTGAATTTCTCCACATAGATGTTAAGCTGACTTCTAAGCTCGGTTTCGGTCTGAGAAAAGGTGGAGACTTGGGCGCTGAGTGTACGTGATCTTGTCGTCTCGTTCTCGGCAAGCTTTCGCTGTTGTTCAAACCTTGCGACATTGTACTGCACCTCGCATTCCTTGGTTCGCATAAGTGATTGGAAATGAAGCTCGCGGAGTTCGTACTGATCAATGAAAGACTTGAACTTTTGTCGGAATCTGTAATTTGTTAATAACGCGATGGTTCATTGACCACTTCACACGATGGGCCATACAAGTCGTCCATCTCCATGTTAAGTTTTTGACTTTCGGGGTTCTCCTTCTGCTCCATGACTTCATCGACGTCCCAGAGTATGCCCTCAATGCGCTCGCCTAGGCTTTCGCGACTTTTCTTTTCACTATCCTCCAATTTCTTGTGTTCATCCTGCATGTCAAAATTAGGAGTCAGTGAGCAAACCCTCGAGGCTAACAACATCACTAGCGAAGCGTAACATACTTTTAATTTCTTATTCTCACGTTGAAGCTCACGGCAAATCTTTTCCAGTTTTTCTCTCATGGTAACGGTCTTACTAAGCTCAATACGCCCTTGGTCCTTTTCTTTTTGCAGCTGGTCTGCACGCTTTTTACTCTTCACATTCTCCCGATCCAACCGTTTCATATCTGCCAAAAGCTCGGTGTATTTCTTCTGCACTGCCTCAAGGCGTGAAAGTGGGGTTTCCATACCAGTTAAAAGGTTGGTTAAGTCTCTCGTTGCTTTTTTGACTTCGCGCTCTAAATTGATAAGAGGCCCAGGGGGCATTATTGTCAGCCTATGCTGCTTGATGTTGGTCTGTACTGCTGATATGATACATCAAAGATCGGCTTGCGGTGGAAGCAAGCAGGGTACATGAAGGATCAGCTATAGCTTGTCCAGGTTGCCTTGCTATTTGAAGCGTAGGGTCTAGATCCCTAGCAATCATGTCTGGTGGCAGATCATGCTTTTTGAAGACGGCAAGTACATGCTCTTGCTCGTATATAGGATTTTAGGAAAATACCAACCAATCTCAGCTTCTTGCTCCTTGTCTCCGGCCGCGTCGAGCTCCAACTGGTTGATCTTTGCAGCGAGCAGCTTGCCTGTCTCGTTGGGATCAGCAGCCTTTTTACCTTTGCCTTTCTTTGTTGCCGGAGCTGCTGGAGCCATGTTCGACACTGGGGAATTTGAGAGGGCGCCATGGCCATTAATGTAGTCCAGAGCAGTATTCCCAATTATTCCTGGAGATGTACGAGAGCTCGCGTGACTTGTGGGGGGCTGAGTAGCAACTCCCGCCATGACTGACGTTACAGTGTCAAGCCAAATGTCGAGCAACCAGATTATTTAGGTACACCGTCCAGCAACAACTTCTTCTGAAAACCCGGTCTTCGATAGCATGTGTATAAATAAGAGATCCTCAGTCCTAGGTAGTGATTTAAGAACTTTCTCCCAGTATTTCCCTTCCTCTTTTTAGATATGTTTGCTTTACTATTTGGCGTCCTACGTATGGTACATGAGTCGGAGACTGACTATAACTTGTCCAGTAGTGTGTGGTATGCCCCCAAGTGCATCGACCGAGTAAAGGAAGATTGCGAGGAGGATGAGTGCAAGCGTGAGTGGGTGTTGGTCAGTCGGCGCCTCCCAACCTCGGTTACGTAAGGCAAGCGGATTGCGTGGTTGGTGTATGTTATGGACGATAGTAATAGGGGATGTGTATAAAATACTTCAGAAGGGATGAGAGAGTGACTTTATCGATGCTGTATCACCACTCAATGAGTTGCAGGGTTGTGATTGATGCAGATGGCTGACTAACCAACCATGCCAAGAGACCCTTAGGGTACATAGGACTTTTATGCCTGTCGAGTCGACAGCTTGAAGGTTTTTATCTAGCTCGCATTTGAACCAGCACAGAGGCCAAGCCTCCAATCTCATATACCATGTTTCGCGTCGCCTCAAGGTGCCCAATTGTCCATCAAAGCAGGTCTGCGACACTTGCCCAGCAGAGTTGCAGGCAATTTTTGCCCTCTTTCCCGCGACGAGGGTTGGCTACAATTACTGAACTTGCCGGGGAACCCGACCTCCAGGAGCAAGACAGTTTTCTTCAACCCGGAGGAACCTACCATGGCTTCACGTTGGAGCGCGTGAAGGAAGTCCCGGAGCTTCAACTGAAAGCCTTCCATTTGCAGCATGACAAAACCGGGGCCGAATATCTGCACGTTGCAAGAGATGACAAAAACAACGTTTTTTCCGTTGGCTTCAAAACCAATCCTCCAGATGACACTGGCGTACCCCATATACTCGAGCATACTACCCTGTGTGGGAGTGAGAAGTACTCAGATAGCAAAAGTGTGGCCCCGGTGTAGACTGAACATTTGACAGGTACCCTATCCGTGATCCTTTCTTCAAAATGCTCCCTCGCTCCCTTTCAAATTTTATGAATGCCTTCACTTCGTCAGATCACACCTCTTACCCGTTTGCGACCACGAATGCGAAAGACTTCAAAAACCTTATGTCTGTCTACTTGGATGCAACCCTGCATCCTCTGCTCAAAGAGAATGACTTCACACAAGAGGGATGGAGGATTGGCCCGGAGAATCCTTCAGCTGTTGCCAGCGGCGGTACTGAAGGTAGCGCAGAAGAAAAGTTGGTATTCAAAGGTGTGGTGTATAATGAAATGAAGGGTCAAATGTCCGATGCGAGTTATCTGTATTACATCAAATTCCAAGGCCATATCTTCCCTGCTATTCACGACTCAGGTGGAGATCCTCGGAAGATGACTGACCTCACTTATAAGAACCTAAAGGACTTTCACGCAAAAAATTACCATCCAAGCAATGCTAAATTTTTCAGCTATGGAGACATGCCACTTCTAGATCATCTCCAAGAGGTCTCGCGACAATTAGGGGATTTTACTAAGATCAGTGCCGATAAAGCTATCAAGGTACCCATATCTCTGCACGACGGACCCCTCGAATACACCATTAAGGGCCCTATGGATCCTCTTGTAGATAGGGACATGCAATACAAGACATCTACGTCCTGGCTTATGGGAGATACTTCAAATATTGTGGAAAGCTTTGCTCTACGAGTACTTTCCTCGCTCTTGCTTGATGGCTATGGTTCACCCCTCTATCAGGGCCTTATCGAAGCTGGCTTAGGCCCAGATTGGAGTCCAAACACTGGATATGATAACGCTGGAAAGATCGGGATCTTCTCGGTCGGTCTCAATGGTGTTAGAGAGGCTGACGTTCCAAAGGTCAAAGATGCAATAAAGGCCACATTGTCCCAGGTTCGTGACAAAGGCTTTGAGAAAGGCAAGGTTGATGGACTGCTTCACCAGCTTGAGCTTGGCTTAAAGCATAAGACAGCTAACTTTGGAATGGGTCTCATGCAACGTCTGCAACCTGGTTGGTTCAATGGTGTGGATCCATTTGATGCACTTGCATGGGACGACACCATCAAGGCTTTCAAGGAAAACTTTGCACGACAAGGGTATCTTGAGGGCTTGCTGGAGACATATCTCCTCAACGATCACCACATGACATTCACCATGGAACCTTCTGAAACTTATGGAGACGACCTTTCTACTGACGAGGCGACACGCTTAGCGAACAAAATAAGTCAATGTTCTGATAGAGCGGGTGGGGAAGAGGAGGCCCATAAGCAACTTGTGGCGCGTGAACTCGAGTTGCTGGAAGCCCAGGAAACCGCAAAAGATCAAGATTTAAGCTGTCTGCCTACAGTTCATGTTAAGGACATTCCGCGGCAACAGCAGAAGAAAGTCGTACGAGATTCAAGCCTTGGTGATGTCAAGATCCAATGGCGCGAAGCTAGTACCAATGGACTAACTTACTTTCGTGCCATCCACTCTTTTAAAGGCCTCCCATCAGAACACCGAGCGCTGGTTCCGCTATTCACAGATGCCATTATGCGACTTGGTACAAAGGACAAGACGATGGAGGAGTTGGAAGACCTTATCAAATTGAAGACAGGCGGTATTAGTCTGTCTTACTGTTCAACAACATCACCAATTGACACAAGGGTTGCTACCGAAGGCTTGTCGTTCTCAGGATATGCTTTGGACAGCAATGTCCCTGCCATGTATGAGCTTCTTAGGGTGCTTTTGCAAGAAACAAACTTCGATGGTATTGAAGCAGAGAACAAGATTAGGCAGCTGCTCCAGAGTGATGCAAGCGGTGCTCTAAATGCCGTGGCGAGTTCTGGCCATTCATACGTCCGTCGTTATGCAGAGGCAGGTTTAAGACTTCACAGTCTTCATGCTGAAGAAACTGGGGGTTTGACACAAATTCAGAGAATAGCTGCACTCGCAGGCCGCTCGACGTCGGAAGGCCTCGGAGATGTCATTTCGAAGCTCAAAGATATCCAGCGATTTGCAATATCGAATTCTTCAAAACTCCGGACGGCCGTTACGTGTGGGCAGGAATCCGTCTCCGGAAATGAGGCCGCGCTCCAGAAATTTCTCTCGGGTCTATCCTCATCGAGTCTGTCTTGGTTGAGTCACAATCCGAAGTCGATTGTGTTTGATCAGTACCAAGGTTTCCTCAATCAAATGTATTCTGTTAACCCCCAGACATATTTTCGGTCGTACGGCTTCCGTACGCAAACGTTCTTTCCTCTTCCCTATCAAGTGTACTATTCTGCACTCGCCTTCCCAACTAAACGCTATGTTCATAGCGAGAATGCAGCAGCGCAAATTCTTGCTCAATTACTTACGCACAAATATCTACACCATGAAATACGCGAGAAAGGTGGTGCTTATGGAGGCGGAGCGTATGCCCGCAGTCTGAGTGGAGTTTTCGGCTTTTACAGCTACCGAGATCCGAATCCACTAAACACCATCAAAATAATGCAGCAGACAGGTCGCTGGGCTTACGACAAGGAGTGGACGCACCAGGATCTTGAGGAGGCCAAATTAAGTGTTTTCCAGGGGCTTGATGCGCCAGAAAGTGTGAGTGAGGAGGGGATGACAAGGTTCTTGCATGGGATTGATCAGGAAATGGAGCAAAAAAGGAGAGAATTGTTGCTAGGCACGACAAATGCTCATATTAAGGGAGCAATTTATCACTTACTGCTTAGAGGAGCAGGTGTGGCAAATCTTGCAGTACTTGGAGAGAAAAAGCCTTGGGTCAACGGATTGGACGGATGGGACGTCAAAGAGCTGGACATCGTCCAGCCAACTAAAACAGGAAGTGGAACTGATGCAAGTGACGATTGACTTAACGCGCCAACGGTCCTTGCCAAAGCGACTATGAACTGTATATTCTACTCTGGCTGAGCGGATTGGGATCTTGCATAGCGCTGGCGCAAGGGACAAGGCCTTTGCGGCTGCTGACTATTGCAAGTTCTTTCAGCTAACTTTCTTTTCCCCGGTTCGGTAAACCGAGACTTATTTGATATCTTTACCTGCACGCTCAGCTTCTGGCTTAGAGAGGTTCAATAATCTGGCAAAAACGCCCGTCATGGTCAAGATTGCAGCAACCCTTCGTCGAACTGGGAAGAAGAGATATTATGGCTCCAGTGAGTCCTGTTTTGTTGACATAGGAAGGTGCAGTCAAAGACTCACCTATGAACCTCCTTGACGCATCTAAAAACCTTATAATATTCATAGATTGCTACAATTAGCTCGTCTACTTCAAATAAAGGGCCCGACTACAGCAACTAAGACTCGAAGAACAAAACCCCACTCCGTCCCCCATGAACTCAAACAAACACGTCTCAAAGCCCAATCTCCACCCACCTCCCCCCAACGAAGCGCTACCGAACAGAACACACAACGTCTCCAACACTACCCCCATTGTTGGCAGATCACAAGCTACGCGCAAGAGCGAAAAGCCCCTTGCCTCCCTCCTCAGCATCCTAAGAACCTTATCCTCCTACTGTTACCATAGTTGGATAATGGGTCTTGGTGTTGTTCGTAATGGGGAAGGTGGGGGCTCCATCTTTCAGACCTGTCTTTGGAAAAGCTGTTGAAGGCGGACTATGGATGTGAGGACATGCTTGGGGGATAGGCGGTGTGGAGGCGGTTGGTTTTCTGGGGGTTCCGTGGGAAGCTGGGAGGCTGGGATATTGTTGTACTGTAGGATGCATACATTTCATCTCCTTACATGAAGTTCCTGTCTCGATGACCATTGCAATCCTATAACACCCATCACAAATGTACCCTTCCCAACCTCCCCTCCATTCCCCTTCAAAATCCCCAACCCCGATAGCCCGTAATAACCCATCCCTAGCAGCCTGAATCACTTATCATCATCAGCACATGCCTCTAACAAAATCTCCAACATCTTGAACATCGACAACGCCAGCCAGCCTCATACAAGCACGCTCATCATACTGCGTGACCTCTTACAGACATCGTGACTCTAACAACCACTTGCCTTTTTTGGGAAACGCAAGGTTGATAAGGTGATTGAGACTGGGGGGGCTTAGGGTGAGATGGGGTATTAGTTCTGCGGGTAGAGGGATATGGAGAGGGGAGTGGTGTTTTCAAGCTAGGTAGATAGTAAATTCTTTGGTTGGGGCTTGTACTCTCTCTATATAACTGCAGTGTATAAAATGTATACTGGTAGTCGTTTCATTCCTTGCGTACACATACCACTGCTTGTTCCTGTGTTTTGCTCGCTGGTATTTGTTGAGTAGGTTTGGCTATGAGAAAGGGATGGGAAAATTCAGAGGACACTATAGAGGATGGAGCGTTGACGTGCTGCGAGATGATGACAGCGATTTTCTAAATTCTTGCAGAGATGTTTGGGTAGTGAGTCCTTTTCGAGCAGGATTACAGTTTAATTCATCCGGATTGGGGCTCGTTGGTGGGATATACAAGGTCTATGGTTTAGTTGTCGGCGATGGTAGTTTCGGTATATGCTGTTGATGACTCGTTTTGTTTGTACTATGATGGGGAGAGGTATGAAGATGTGACTAATGAGTGAGGTTGTAGTAGTGTGGGTTTGAACTATTATGTGAATGTATAGGGATGTATATGGGGATGTATATAGGGATGCATATAGGGATGTATATAGGGATGCATATATGGGTGTATATATGAATGTATATATGGATGTATGAACGAAGTGTATATGAACGTGGATTTTATGTGTTGTATGCACACGGACCACACCTCCCGAGCGGCTTGCTGTGGATGCTCTGCTTCGAAGCGCATTGTTGCTGAAGGCGGATCAGCGTGAGAGCTATGGCGATGTCGTCGCTGCGTAGGATGCTGTGAACATGATGTAGCCGAAACAGATGGTTCTATGGAGCGAGTGGTCGTCCGTAATTCGAAGTCCGCGGAACATATGTGCTGGCTTATAAGATGCGTAAGATCTTCGAACTGTCCATGTTCTGTTTCCACCCAGAGAGCCTAGCTTTCGTCGAAAGTAGTTCTCTCGTAAGGCTTCCAAATCATGTATGAATCGAATCCATGGATAAAGTTCGTCGACAGAAAAGGTACTCTGCAATCAAGAGACCACCAGTAGTGATGTTAAATTCTCTCTCGTAAGATTCAGAGCCGGACCGTAGAGCCGACTCCCCCAAACTCCAATCCTAAACGCACTTCCCTCCCTCGCATCTCTGGCCCCCCCCAAATGCGGCGGGCCAAACCGCCTACATCCATCAATAATCATGTGCACTACATGCACAATATCTGATAGCGAATAAAGTCCCCGGCTAAAGAAATGGTGGTCCAGTCTTGTCTCGAAAGAGATCCTGCACGTGCGGGCTGTCCAATGACGGGCCGCTTGTGCTGTGGTGTACTCTTGAGGTATCATAGCGTTGGGTTCGGCGAGAAGACGCCGCATGAGGATGTTGCAGTCGGCTTCGAAGAAAGGGCAGAAGTGGCTAGGTATTGTTGGACCGCTGCCAAAACATTTGGCGTTGAAAGGAGTGTCAAGCATCATGGTAGAAGGGGTAGCTCCAGTTGGGGAGCTTCGTTTTGACAGCCCCGAAGGGATAGCTTCAGAAAGAGAATCATTTTCTGGTGAAATGTCTTCAGGAATAGAAGCGTCAACCTGCTGATAGAAGACCTCCACGTAAGAATGGGATTCATGAGATAGAGGCAGAGTTCCGCCGAGGAAGTTAGTCTTTTGGCCAGAACATGAAACGACGAGATGAGCTACTTGGCGCAAAATATCAATCATATTGAAGTTTTCTGTTCCGCCCTTCGTCGTCCCCAGCGCAATAGCACATGTGCCATACGCCCACGTCTTGGTATGAGCGCTACCGGCAACGGTGATCTTTGATTGTTTGATTGTTAGGTCCCCCTGACGGAGCATCGATGTGATGACAAAGTTGCAATCAGTCGTCTTTATGGGCTGCCGTTGTAATTGATCAAATGTAGGCTGTACGTGACAAGTATACGCTGAGGCATTACTGGCCTTCAGATTGTTGGAGACAACTGGCGACAAGAAGGTCTGTAGGTGGTTCGGATTACTCGACCGAGGAACACATGATGATCGAGCTAAAGGGCTTGCTATGAGAAAAAAAAGACCAAGATAGTGGTGTGAAAAGATCATCTTGATTCTCGGGCCTCGAAGATCTGTGACTTTTAGCAAGAACTGCAAAATTTGTTCTGACGTTTTTGTTTTGCGCCTTGTTTGGTCATTGGCTTGCGATTTCAGGTTGATTCCCTCGGATGGATTTCACGGGGACCCCTCGGACGGTATTCGCGCTCGTCGCAAGAACATGTCGGATACGCGTAGACAAGTTGTGCGTGCGGCTCAAATCCTAATCAATACCAATACGTGGTGGGGAAGCAAACGAGAGCCAGAAAGATGGCCAGCGTGCACATTCGAAAGAATCCGAAGGGGTACATGATAGATTTACATCGAAAAACGAAACGTAGAATAGCTAGAGCCTAATTTTTCCATCGCTTCATTTACAACTGAGAATAGGTTATTGCAAGACAAAAGGTTCGACAAAGTAAAAATAGAACTGAGAGCACTGGAAGCTATACTCATGCTTGGTGTGATTTGCGACGGTACTGCTCCACTTGAACATTGGACTCCTATGATTCAAGTTTTGAGCATCCTTCATCGGAGGCGAATAACCCGTGAGAGCCAGAGATATTGATCTTGTCGTAGGCGTCCACCATTCAGAGGGCGAATAGTTGTTGGTGGTCTCCTAGATACTGCGTGTTAGCGACAGTTGGGATAACTGAGATACGATTCTTTATCCGATGGGCCAATTGTTTTTGTGAGGAGTATTTTAGAGTAAGTCAGACCCTTCAATGACTTTCCTAGGTTCGTCCTGCAGCGATCGCACCCTGAGCTCCAGAATAAGGTCAGCTTTTTCAATGATTCACGTCCCAACCTCTCCAGACGACAATGAGCAGCCTAATCAGCTCTTTCTACTAGGATGCGTAATCACGACTTCCATCAAGAATATCAAATTTCACAATCTCCACTTCCAGGGTATCCGTGTCAAGCAGCACCAGCTCTCCCGTTTCCTTGAATTTGGGCACAGCAATTAACCGTACAACCTGGCCCGCAGGACCTCCAATGACTGTGGTCTCGAACCGTGGTTGATTGCCTACAAAGTAGACGTGCGGACACTCCTCGATGACAAACTGGTCTTTCTCTTGAAATGGATAACACCCTGTGCAACCGAACTAGTATTAGCGTCTCAAACTTTTCCTGGACTGTCTTCAAATGATATATCCAAAGCACTTGCGGCCTAGAGAACTTACATAACGTATCCGGTGCTGTCGGAGCTAAACATCTCCACCGTAGAAGATTCTCCATTATCTCAAGCCGCTCGTCGCCTTCTATGTACTTGAAGATGTCATCAACAGGCTGTCCTCCTGTCCCATTCATTCTCCATCCGTCGATATCACCTTCCCATGGATTGGTAACACTATCGAACCACCCCTGCTCATCAGATCCGGGAGTAGCGGCATATGCTCTGCTGCGTGGGAACATTGCTGGATGAATAGGCTGCTGTGGTAGGGAGACATTGGCAGGATCGCTTTCCCCAGGGAGGAGTGTGATTGGAATCGAAGGGAGGAGAGTGGCGAGGAACTCATCGAGGTGGGCAGTTGGTGCAGGGTTGTAGGCTGATGCATCGTATCCGTATTTCTTGCTGGCCCTTTTGTCTGGGAGCTCGTCTCGAGCATCCAAGGGAGTCCCTTCTGTGATCGAGTTGCCGACGATGAGAAGTCGAGAGATTCTCCCCACATCCTTCTGTATCGAAGGAACACACGCTTCGCCCAATAAGAATTCCATGAGGAGGTCCATTGAAAGTGTATCTGCTACTTCCCCACTGATATCTAGTCCACTAACCATTGCTACTTTTCCCCCTTCAATTCGCTTGAGGTGCTCGTTTGCCTTAATCTTTCCATTACCGTTCACAGCTTGAGCCGAAGTATCATCTCGTTCCCATCTCTGCGGTTGCCGAGGCAGATCTGGCACTTTCAGATCGACGATCTCGAAATCACCATTTGCGTTCTCAGTGCCCATGACAGCTATTATACAGCCTGTCACTAGCATTGAAGTGTGCAGAGGGGTCCCAATGAGACGCAGGCGCCCTGATTCGTCCTCGAGCATAATCTGGTCTTGTCCGGAGGGAGAGACGTATTTCTCTCGGGGAGGAGGAGCAGATATCCAGTGCTGCAGAGCCAATCAGTGGTCATTACACAACATGCCAAGGATGGCTGTAAGCCAAAGCGCTGAGCATAAACATACATCTTTCGAGATGTCATCCAGAATATTAGGTTTCAGAGGCATCTCCATATATACTGTTCCCGCAACCCAACAAAGATCACCTTGCCGTACGTCTAACACGCGATCGACTTGGCGTACAGTTTCACCGGCTATCTAACATATTTAGACTTGACGTAGGTACATTTCCTTTCGATGTGGGGCGGGATATACCTGGAAGTCTTGCCAGGCTTCTTTGGCGATTTCCTCCACCGCAGGCTTGAGCTTCGCCAACCGCAAGAAGTACATATCCACATACTGTTGCTGATAATGCTTCTGGACCCCTTTGGCGAGTTCGAAGCTGTGTAAAGGGTTATAGTGTGAGGGAATTCGCTCTATAGTGGGGTACTCTTGATCTCTTGGACAATGGTGAGCACAAGACCTTCAATTGGAGATCGCAGAGGAGAGCTTACGAAGGAGGCTGCAGTAGATCGTCAACGTCCGCTACCGCCATGATTGAACGTGTGTAAGTTAGATGTGCGAATTGCCTAGGGAGTCTTAGAAGTAAGAGCTTGACGCGCCCTCGGCCCACGCGACAACGCGATCTCTATAATATTAATTGTTCAGATATGCAATGCAATGTAGGCCAACTACCTAGTCGAATAGTTGGTAGGAATATATAGCGTTCAGGCTCAGAGGTATCATGGCGAGAGTGGGAGAAACGTTGCTCGATTGTTTGAATCTTCTACACTCATATCCGGAGTAAATGGCTATGGCTATATAATAGATAATTCCAAACAATAATCTTTTATCGTACAATTCTTGCACTGAGACTTGCAAAAGCATCGGGACTGTGTCGCCCGTTCTGGAAACCCCCTATATCTACACTTTCCTGGCTAACATGTCTGCTTATGCCCACTCCATTGACCGCTAGAGGTCCTGCCCCTACTTGCGAATTGGGTGCGGCAGGGTTGAAAGGGTTTCTGCTCCCAGATAATAGCGCTGCAGGCATTGTGACACTTCGCTGCTGTTGGACTGGCGGACCATTGGAAGATTGTCCAGCCATCAGCGGTTGTGGCGACGAGACGGGCTCGTGCGAGTTTGTGGATAGAGGAGGGGGAGCTAAATGAGGGTAATTATACAAATCCAGTATGCTTGACTTGTCAAAGCGTCCTGTCTGCTGCGGTAGAAGGGGCTGAGGTGGAGGTTGATTGGACACTTGAAACTGCTGTAACTGAGGTTGGCCCGAGTTGATGGGTGGTTGATGTTGGACCATGTAGGGATCTGACTGCTGTTGCCCCTGAAAACCCATAAAATGACCAGGTAGCGGCTGCTGCTGAGTTGGCTGCCCTTGAATGTGAGCTTGAGGTGTTTGGGAAGGGTACTCGCTGGTTGGTGATTGAGTCATGGATGGCGAGTGTAAGAAGGGATTGTATGATGGTATGGCGGTTTGCTGCTGCGCCGTAAATGGATACGAGATGAACGAGTTTGACTGTATTTGCTGCGCGTTGTGGAGAAATGGATTGTAGCTGCCCGCTGGCGCCTGGTTCTGTTGTATATATGGATTAGATTGATAGTAATGCTGTGGAGGCTGAGGGACTGGAGGGGTCATAGACTGCTGTACTCTTGCGTCCTGTATCTGTTGCTGCTGGCTGGGATAGCCTCCTGTGGCATTAGGGAAAAGCGGTTGAGAAACTTGCATGCTCTCAAAGGCACGATCTAGAGAATAGGTAGTCGACTGCGGATTTGACGTTTGGAACGGATTATATGACTGGGGTTGAAATGGGTTTGAAGGACTGAGAACTTGAGACACCTGGTCATTTGGCTCGACTGTGTCCTGGCTATTCGGCTGTCCTTGAAAGGTGCCTTGAGAAAGCGGAGCAGGCTGTGCTGCAGATTGTGATTGTGGTACAGCGCGTGAGGTATTCAGGCCTAGGTTTAACGGCTGGCTAACGGCAACATTTCTGGCTGGTATCGACGTCCGCGACGTTGAAGCGGGCGCACTACCTTCCCCTAGTCTGACAAGGGACTCAATCGCACGTTCAAGATTTCCGCCTAAGCCTTTCAAAATGTTCGTATTTCGCTTCTCGTCCGGGAACCCCATGTCCCTCAATGTAGCCAGCTTTGAATCCATGTTATCTCCAGTTACACCTCCTACGCTTGCGCCAAAGATTCTCGACTGTTTGTTTATACGAATCGGCGATGGAGGCCGACCATAACCGTTGCGACCATTCGGAGATTCTGGGGGGGAGATCTGCGAAGTCCTCGATAATGGAAGAGTCGAGGAGACCGCACGCAAACCAAAGCCGAAACGCCTTGTAGGTTTCGGAGGAAGAGGCGGTGGCTGGTCCTCGGAGCTGCGTGTACTGCCTGTGTCATGGCGTGCCGCAGGGCGGACAGTACCGCTAGAGAAGGCTTGCTGATCGTACTTTTGTCTTATAAATCGCTCCAGGACTGCATCGACTTCATCCACATCTAGAGGAATATGGGGCTTAGCGTTCTGCGGATTGTAGGTGCGGTTTGAATTGATGTTGCCATTGCGCTTCATGCTCTGAGGTCGCTGTCAGTAGTCGCATAGAATCGGCTTCGAATGACTGACATCAACTTGATCATTTGACCAGGTATCCATACTCAGCGACTTGACCTTCGATATGTGAGTGCCGAGTTTGCGATGGAGGGAAGCGCATCGCATGCACAAGAAAATTCCCAGCTAGATTTCAGGTTCGCTATCAGTCACTGAACTCGTGCACCGCTCCCAGCCTACTAGACCCCCGTCCTCCAGAATCAATGATTGCTTACACTCCAGCTGGCCCATCCTAAGGAACATGAGTCAGTTCCATTTTGCTTGCGAACCAGGGACTTCTAGATATACCTGGATTCCTGGCCTGACAGTCCGCACATCTGTCATTTCCAGGTAATTTGATAAGCTCCTGTAGAGCCCTTTCGTTTCGCGCCTGATGGCGCTTGCTCAGGGTAGCAGTCATGTTGTGGTTGGCGGAGCGAAAGCGGCGCCTGCAGGTCGATCGATTGCAATAACAATCCGCGTCAGACAAAGCCAAATACACAAGCAATTAGGACAAAGAGCGTTCAGCAACTATCTTGAGCCTTTGCATGTAACAATAATGAACGATGGTGGAGCTGCAAAATGTTCAGGCAAGCCACTCGAGTGTTCGAAAACATCTTAGCTTCTGATTGCTGATCGCCGCTAAAATGCGAACGAGGTCAACGGGCTACTGTACCCCTTTTCTTTTCTCCATTGACAAATACCGCGGGCATGAGCGGCATCAGCTTATGGGCTAAGCTTAACCATATGATTACATCCGTGATATCTAAAAAAAGAGACAGAACGCTGGTGGTTTGGCAACCGTATATCAATGATTTGAACGTCAAGGAATGCCTTCAACCCTGGAAACCTTCAGCCCTAAATTTACGGCTCAATGCTGACCTCGGCTTGTTGATGGCGATGGGGCGAGGGGAATCACTAAGGTACGCGTGGTACGGTAGCGACAAACTCAGATCACCCTCCGGTCTTACTCTACAATTTTCAGCCATTTAATGGTCATCTTCAAATAATTCAAGGCCATGGCAAAGCCAAAGCTCACATTGTATGTTGATACAGTCAGCCCATTTGTGTATCTGGCCTTCCATGTGATCAGGGTAAGCAATTGATCCTTAAAGGTCATATTTTTTCAGTAACTCAAGCACTACGAGGTGTCCCGAGCATCTCTGTTCCTCTCTTACCTTACCTTGCTCTTCCCTATACATTTCATTGAAGCCTCGCTATCCGATCACTAGTTCAAGTCACAGTAATTGCACACAATACTGAAAGCCTGCAACGTTTTCTGCAAAGGGATGCCGTTTTGTGGTTTGCTGTCCTGTCTACAAAGCGTCTTCTTCCTCCTGGTTGCTACGAAGCCTTGAGAAAAGGCTAATCGAAACTTCATCTAACAGACACCACCAGTGTTCAAGCAATGCGAAGTTAACTTTATCCCTGTTTTCTTGGGAGGTATCGTAGTGGCTAGCGGAAACACTCCCCCCATAAAGATCAAAAGTAAATAGGGGTTTCCCCGTTTATTAATCTTCATTAGCCGCCTACTAACCAGTACAGAGAAGGGAGAATATGTTGATGTTGAGCGTCGTCGTTATGCGCGCTTGTTCAATATACCAATGACGGTAGAACGGCCGCCAGGCTTTCCTGCGCTTAGCTTATCGGTAAGCACCATCAACAGCAGCTTAGGGGCTTGCTTAACAGGAGTTCAGACACAAAGAGCGTTGTGTGCTATAACTCTTCTACATCCAGAGCGACTAGCAGACACCATCGATGCCCTGTTCCATAGCTCGTTCGCGGAGCATAAAGAGATCCATACACCGGACAGCCAGCTTCCGATTTTAACGCAAATCTTTGGGGAGAAGGGTGCAAATGAGATTCTAGCAAAGGCAAGTTGAGACACTCGTATAGAATGATACTGCTGTGAAACTGATAGTTCTAACTCAGAGTAAAACCGATGAGATCAAGAAACTCCTTTCGGCAAATACTGACGAAGCCCTTGCCGAGGGTAGTTTTGGGCTGCCCTGGTACGTTGGTGAGTTTGCGACTACTCCCTCATCGTAAGATCAAAGTCCTCCTGCTGACTCGCGCTTAGCTACGAATGCCAAAGGGGAGAAAGACTGTTTTTTCGGTTTTGGTTGTCTCTCACAAGTTGCTTATCATTTAGGGCTTGAAACTCCTACGCATGGAGGCTGGCGGGCAATGTTGTGAATATAATGAGCCAGGCAAAGCCTGACTTCTCTAAGGGCAGGTGAAAGTCAGTAAACAATGACCAATAGAATAGTCGGGCTGATTCCCGTGATAAGCGGTGATCTACATATCAGGATTGACTCATTCCATATGTCTCTTTTTGCATCCCTTCATGCCGCGTTTTGTCACCCGAGCCGAGTTGTTGCTTATACTTTCTTACTGTAAGTAACCGATGTGGCTAGTTGTTGACTTAGACAATCCTGAAGTGAAAGGGGTGATTATTCGCAACGGTGTGAGGCTGTTACTTGTTTTGGTACTAAAGTTTGACTCCCGTGGGTGATTGATGTAAATTTAGCTTATTGCTACCAGCTTAGAGCAATACATCTAGTTCCCAGCCACCTCGAGCGGAGGAAATATGGGCGCCCTCCGCCCATCTCACTGATCCCATCAAGTAGGCAATCTCTCCCTCGCGGACTCATTTTTCCTTGTCCGGGATAGGGAAATCACCCCCCGCCTTACTCTTATACTGGCCACGGATGAAGTCTGAAATCTGCTCGTCCTTTGCTTGCTCAACTGCCGACTCGTTGCTCTGGTCTCCCTGGCCCATACCATATTGTTGAACCATGTCTACTCCTTGATAGCGGTAACTTCGTCAGTAACCTTTTGCCAGTCTGGATACCCAATTCGGATTTCAGATACCTTTGTCGAGGTAATCCTCGTTTTTCTCACTCTCTTTACCTCCTCCCGCAGCTGAGTTGATTTTGTCTCCAATACCACCTAGGAAGCCACCACCTTGGACCTGCTGATTCGGTTGGGTCTCCTTGTTGTCTCCCATGCCAACCGCGTTCTTTAGAGAATCCATTATTGGTTCGGCTTTCGTACTGAGCGAGGTTTGGTTCTGAGACTGAGTTTCACAGGCGATCAGCAAGTAATACCCTGCGAAGAAATAGTATTACTAACTTTATGATCTGCTTTTGGGACTTCAAGACTGAGATTGAAGATATCGAAGTGCCAGAGGTTCGTCTACAAATGGTGAGTGCCGGGCGGGGAGTGACGTAGATACGGTATCACGGATTCAGGATCTACCATTCACTATTATCAGGATCCGATCCCTACAGGACCATGAAAGCTTTGCATTGGAGCTGTGTGAGCCTATGATAGTCCGTCAATCTACATCATTGGATAAAAAGATGTTGCTCGAGGTAAAGTAAGTACCTTACCTTAGCTAGCAGCAGAGCGCAGGTGCAGAAGAGACCCGAAAATAGTGGGGTGTTTAATGGTAGAACTACCTACATGTACTTTACGAAAGTAGTGGGGCAATCGTTAAGAAAACCACCAGAGTACAGTAAGTGTGTGGCCTGTTTCTTTGGGTTAATGCCCAACCCACCAAGAGTATATATACCTACGATGCCATCGATCCCCATTACTATAATCACCGGCTTCTTAGGATCAGGAAAAACAACGCTGCTACTCAACTTGGTCCCTCAGCTACCCAAAGACTATAAGCTCGCGCTACTGAAGAACGAGTTTGGCGACGTAGCAATCGATTCCCAATTGGCTTCATCCTCCGCAATCTCCGGTGTGCAAGAACTCCTCAATGGCTGTATATGTTGCAACCTCGTCGGACAGCTTGGAGATGCATTGGAAACACTCCGTAAGGATGTTGCCCCAAACCGCATCGTCATAGAAACCAGTGGAAGTGCTTTTCCAGCGACGTTGGCGATGGAGGTGAACAGACTGGGCAGAGAGTCAGGACACTATATATTAGATGGTGTTATCGTGGTGATCGACGTAGAAAACTGGAAAGGCTACGATGATACGAGCTATACCGCGAAGCTTCAGGCACGATATACAGATCTAATTGTCTTCAACAAATGGGAGAACGTTAGTGAAAGAATGTACGAAGATTGCCTAGACCGAGTGGGAGACCTGGAATTGCAAAGCCCACATGTCAAATCTGATAAGGGTCGCGTGGGAAAAGCCGTATTGCTGGGGCTTGATAGTGCTTTGGCGAAAGCTATGGCTCAAGAGTCGGACATGCATGTTGAGAAAGAGCATGTCCATGACCATTCGTTAGACCACAAGAACGAAGTCGAGGTACTTTCTGTCACACTGTCATCTGAGACGTCCATGCCACAGGGTGTGGACCTCGAAGCGCTGGAGACTTTCCTACTTTCGGCCCCGAAGGATGAGATCTATCGAATCAAGGCCATAGTCTCAGCCTCGAAACCACCCACATCGTCCGACGGCCACGCAGGGGCAGCTGTGATCTACCAAGGGCAAGTGACTGCTGACTATATTCTCAATTGGGCTTTTGGCCGATGGACTTATTCTCCTATGGGAACGGCTTCTCCCGCTGCTGTGAACGGATCACTGGTTGAAGCACCAGTTGCTGAGAATCGGAAACCAATCCTCCGGATGACAATTATCTTCGCGAGATATGAAGCTGAAAAGTGGAAGAAACGCATAGAGGCCGGAGGGCTTGTTGAGCGGGAGGGCGAAGATGGCGGGACTACACTCGAAGTTATAAGAATAACGTAATGTAGGTTTCTCTACTCGAGAAGGCCCACGGCCTCTGACCACTCTAATTCTCGGTTCCTACTACGAGCATACCTTCTGCGACTGGTGGAACATAGATCAGTATACGAGGATCCCTAAGTGAAAGTGATTCTCTGTTTAGTCAAGTCCCTGAAAACATTGTCTAGAGCCTGTCTCTTTCTCTTCCTACTGTCGTCATCCTTGTCGTCAGGATTCTTTTCGTCGTCTTTATCGGCCCCGTCCTCCTCTTCAGTTCTTGGGAGCCAAGCTCGGACTACTCCATCTGAGTGTGCAGAGTACATTCCTACGTTTCCTGCACGCCACGCTAGCGAAGTCACTTTGCTCTTAATGTTGCGTTGTCCAGCACTTCCACGGGCTTGCGCGATAGCTGAACCTGGACCACGAAGCCTTTTTAGCAACGTTCCCTCAAAAAGTTCAAACATCAATATCTCCTTTTCATTAGGGTATAGCATGATCTTCGGCTCTCCTGCTACCACATCGCTAGGCGCGAGCATCGGCAACAATGTGGAAAATTGGGTGTTTTTGATGATCGGACCAAAATGCGACAGAGCGTTCGCACCAACGCCAATATCCCAGACACGCACCCGTTCGTCATGGCCAGCGCTGACGAGAAATTTGCCATCTTCCGTCCAGACCACGCCGTTACAGGCACCGATATGCGCTTTTCCTTGCTCCCGATGGCGAGCATTCTTCCCTAGTCCACCTTCTCCACCAATCCCAACGGAGTCTTCTAGATCCAAAACTCCCAGACTACCTACGCTACGACGAATATCCCAAAGCCTCACCGTTCCATCGGAGCCACCACTGGCTAGAATATACTCCTCTTGCGGACTCCATGCAACAGAAAGCACGGCGCCTTGATGCCCCGCAAGTGAATGGGCACTTGCGCCAGATCGGAGATCGACCAGACGGACCGCTGCGTGTTGGGTTGCACATGCCACTAGAAGGTGATCCGCAATGGGGGAGAGGGCATGAGAGTAGATGACGGAATTGAGGTCGAAAGAGGCTGAAGGTGTCAGTGTTTCAGTAGCATAGATCTTAAGGGTGTGGTCATAGGACGAAGAGAGAAAGGCAAGGGAGTCAAAGGGGTAAAAGGATAAGTGGGTAACGCCGAAACTATGGGATGACGAGGATCTGGCAAAAGCTCAGCTTAGTTTGTAGTGCATTAGCTGAGTATTATACTTTCGTACAGCTCCTACTGGCCGATGAGTGAAGCGCTTGGACGTATTCTCAGCGCTTTCAAGATCCCAGAGCTTAACTGTCGAATCGGCGCCTCCAGATAACATGTATCTCCCTTCAAATTTATCGATAGTGATGCAATTCAACCCAGCTCTATGTGCCCATACGTCCTCCGTAGCTTGGCCGCCATGACTTTGGCTGGCTACGTTCGTTGTCGCATCAGTGCCATCGAACCTGATGTCAGGCGCTGCCTGTAGCGCGAGCAGAAGCCGATTGGTTTCGGCCTGCTGTAGGGCTTTGGGGCTAACGGTTCCGAGTTCGCGGCCCAGGAGATAGGAATTCATGCATGCATGGAGTGAAGCATGGTGAAATGCGAAGCTCAGAACAGAAGTGGTGATGTGCGGAATCGAGATTCCGCATTTGTGGGGCTTTATTCATGCTTAAACCACCATACCTGTGCGACGTTATCTACTTCGTACACGCAATATGTGGTACTAGTAGTGGATATGGGACGGAGTGCTCCTTCACGGGCCACATCCCGAGCAAGCCAAAGTCGATCAGATGTGAGCTCCTCGAAGCAGAGACATCAGGCTTCAGTTTACGACGCTGTCGCTGGTAGAGTTTTCCATAGCGTCAAGATATCCCATTGGCTTACTGACCTCACTAGGCCGTGTCTCCTCCACCGGCTTCCTTCCGAAAAAACCCTTCGCGTCCAAGAATAGAGACACTGCGTCTTCCAGCACGTTGCCGATTCCACCAGAGGAAGTTCTCTTCCGCCGCAGACAAGCTCCAGAGCGCTATGAGGAGGATGATTTCTACTGGGCAGATAGACACCTGACCGAGAAGCAAAAGCTCCCTGACTCGGATTTACTCAAAGCCATCCACACCTATGCCTCGGACTTCTATAGCCGAGCAACTGTAGACAGAGGGCAGGTAGACTTCAGCAGTATGGATGGGTCTGCCTTGCTGGCTCTGGGCATACTGCTTGAAGAGGCAGCTGAGCATGTTCTTGGTTCTGCGGGCGACATGGTCTTTGTTGAAGGGAAGCCGAAGAATACTGATGGAGTGCTTCAAGGCTTCTCCAAGGGTCAAAGTATGGTTAAAGTGACTTCTGCGGCTGCACGAAAGTCTGGTGATACTAGGAGGGGGAAGAGGAGGAAGGTTAGGCATCCGTCAGATGATAGTGAATGAATGTATTGATCCATAAGGGTGCGCCTGCTTCTTGGTCGAATCAAAAGCCTTCCAGCGCTGAGGGATTAGGAGAAACACCATGCCGCCAGAGAACGTGCGGAAGGGTCCTCTGTCTTTGCATCTGTTAAGATACATATCGTTCACTTCTGGGAGCTGTCTTATTCTAACGTTTGAGAAACGACTTTGTGTCACTAGCGTCATGCCTCAATTGGAGCGTGAGACGATGATCACTCTATACGTACGAATCCTATTGTAAAGTACCAGCCCCATCTGGTACGGCAACAAGTTAAGTTGAGTATATTTCGAATTCAGATTTCCGTAACCATCTTCCGATTCAGGTAGCTTGCACATGTCCTGAATTCTAAGTGGTGCCACCACTGTAACTATTCTAATTACTCTCTACAAAGACACACGGGTAAGTGATTTCTTCTTCGCAAGTTTCATTGTTCTTTCCGCAGCCATATCCCAACGCATTGTTTCAACCGTGGTGCACTCAAGAAGTCAATAATATCCGATTCGATTGTGCAAACTAAACATGGTACGGCCTTGACTATGGCGAGCCCCTGAAGTGGTTTCGGGCACAATAGAACTGGGCAAGAATACACCCCTGTCTTCATCGCAGGTTGCCAGTCGCTTTCAGAAGAGAACACAGATTCTTCATTCGATCGCACGCTTCACATGTTACATCGGGTTTCTGAGTATACTCAAAATCAAATCATTATTCATATCACAAGAATAATTTGCTAGCTGCTATACATATTTTCTTAGATATCGCTGACTTCAGAACTGGGTCGATCCAAATCAAAAGCTCGTTTCAGCTCAATTGCGGAAGCCTCCCGGGCTCGAGGGGGTATCCTGTAAAGGGTAGCCATGCCTTCAATCACAAAGACCGAGTGACATGATATCTTGCTCACCTTTGCTCTGCGCTGTCTTACCTCAGTCTCGTGAGTAGTTCCCTCAAAACCTCATTTTCCTGTCGTGCTGCCCTCAAAGAATCATGCGCTAATCCCAGGTGCCGCTCCCTCAGCGCCGCAACGTTATCCAGGTTCTCTGCCGCCGACTCTACAGTTTCCTGTTCCCGAATTCTCTCCAGATCAGCATCTAATATGGCCCGTTGCTCCCTGAACCTGCGTAGCACCAGTGCCTCCTGTGCATATTCATCTCCCATGAGTCTTGTCAGGCTAGCGTCTAATCTGGCCCGGCTATCCCGCAATTCCTGTGTAATGGTCTCTATCCCACTCGCTTCCCCTATTGTGTCGTCCACACGCCCGGTCTCCATCTCGGCTCTCTGCTGTTCAGCCTTTGCCCGTATTTCCTTCGCATGCTCTATGGATTCTCTTGCGTTTTGCTTTCCCTCTTCTGGACCCTCGACAAGTCGCCGTCTAGATTCTTGGATGATCCAGTCCATCAACCGAATAACCCGGCCTACTGTCGCCGGATTCTTCGCTAATCCTTCTTTTTCAAAGAATTCTTGACGGCACACTGGGCAGCGGTTTTCCCGTGAATTTTTCAAAGGGCAAAATAGCTTCCATGCACAATCACTCCCTAGTACATGGGTGCAAGGGAGAACCATCGGTACTTCGGGCTTCGTAGTGAAGACATCCACCTCATGGCCAAGACCATTAGTGACAAACTTATCTAAGCATATTGGGCAAGCTGTGTCTCGTGTAGCCAGTTCCTTGATTGAACGACGCGGGAGGTTGTACAAGAATTTGATCGCTTCTGGGGTGGGTATTGCGTCTGGGTCTTGATTTGGTGTCTGCAATGCTATGCCTGCTATTAGATATCCAGTCGAAGCCTTTGTGCCCAATGAAGGTCTCGCGACTGCAATGTCTGACATTTTAAGTTTTTCTCGTTTGCTATCAAGGTATTAGCGATACTGAGAGACCGAGTCGGTGACTTCGATTAATGTTCAAAATTCTCAAGATCCTCCTGAGCTTTGTTGATGGGGGGAGTGTTGTCTTTCCTACTGGACTGAAATCGTGCGGTGGATGTCTTTTGGAAAATTGTCTTTTCGAACAGTATATAAGTTGAAGAATGGCGATCGGTCATGAGAGATACGACGCAGAAGAAAGGAATTCATATGAACAATGCATGGTGGGCCTGTTCTTGTCTTTCATCTTATCAACGGCTTTGTCAAGACGAGGGTTTCAACAGTGAGTGCCAATCATATGAGAGAAACCTACTCGAGGCTAAATACAGTTCTCCACAAAGCTGCGGAAATTTCTGGAGTAGGACGATGCATTGTACCTACCGACAGCAAGCCTATGTAGATTCAGCACACTTCAACTCGCATATCCGCCGCCATCCTCTAGTCGATGTCGCATATCCCAGCCGAGCAAGATCTTGTGTGCACACATCACGGACTTCTAGACTTCTAGACTGAACTCAGTGACTGCTCTTGAAATGAAGGTTGAAGTGTGCAATGAACAATTGGTTTGCGACGAATTACAAACTCATCCTGATCCGCATGACGACCCTAAGACTCTTTACCTCTTGATAAAATAGGGGCTGGCTAAATACGAGCTTTTTAGCACGGTCTTCTACTCATTGGTGGAATAGGAAATGGAAAAGACAACTTGAGAATCATTATGGTCACCCGAGAAAATGTTCAAACAGACACATGTGAGATACTGATGATTTGAAGGTATTAATAATGACATTCACTCTTCATTGATATAGAAGAGACTGATATTACGAACATGGAACACTAAGCTCAGCACCCGCCAATAGACATTGGAATTGCCTTAGCTCTCTCTGGTTGGGAAAATCCGACAAAGGTCCGAAACTGACACTATCCATCTACTATCCCATTTGCAATTCGAAAACTAACAGACTCTCTAGAAGAAGAAGTAGCAGAGATGAAGGAACTTACTTCATCTCTCCAACAGACCTCTACGTGTTCCTACTGTCGCCGGCCTCTCCCAAATGCTCTTCAATCTCCCCTACTGGCAGATTTTGTGGCTCTTCTGTTGGACGAAGCACTAGGTTCCTCAGAGGTCTGAAATAGGTTTAGGCATCTTGCATCTCGGCTGATGCACTTGTCTGCACAAGGTCAGAAACTCCGATGCGAGAAACTTTTACTTGTAACTTCTGCTATCAAGCTAACTCAACCACAGTCTCATTCGAACGCACGAAAATTGGAATTGGACTAGAAATTCGTTGATTTGCAGTTCATGGTAGATTTCAAAGAGAGAAAGAAGAGAGAGCGCCCACCTTACTGCTTCGAGCCCACTCTTATGGCTTAGGACTCTGTCCACTCTAATTCAATGTGTCTTCTGATCCCTCATGCGCCTGCGCATCCTCTCCTGATGTTTCTTCAGTGGCCTCAACGTCAGGTAAGTAAATCCGCTGATTTTGGTATCTATACCACCCAACATCTTCTTCGGCACCCAAATGTCCAATACTTTCCGCCGATAATTCCCGTTCGGTCTTTGGCTCTCCGTATGTCTCCGATTCCCGCTGTTCCTGGTAGTTGCGATACGCCCGCAGTCTCTCAAGCCGTGCCCAAATGAAGTCTCTTGTTTCCTCGTCTTCTGGCTTGAGCTTCTTGTGTATCGCACATAGCTCTAAGAATCCCAGGCGACACTCGAGCCCGGCTTCGGTATCGATGCTCGGCAACTTCTCGAAGAGTATGCGGTTGCAATATGGGCAATTTTCGTTCCGATTCAACCAGTGGGATGCACATGCATCCCCAAAGACGTGATTGCAGCTCAACCTAAGCGGTATCTCAAGCTTCCGTCCATCATGAGATATAGCGCTAGGTGTGTATCCATCCGTCTCAAAATCCTCTCTACAAATCGCGCAGGTGCGACTATCTTTATCTAGATTGCTAAGCCGGCACATTGGGAGGTTGTTCAGATACTCGACAACAGGTGGGAGCCGGAGTTTCATCCCGTTTTTCACGTTCTCGATATCCTCGGCCTTGATGAAGTTGATTGGTTGTTCGTCTCTAATGTCTTGTGCGTAGGGTCTTGAATTGGTCTCTGCCATAGTGACGTTGTTAGTCGGGCCTTGACTGTGATTGACGGTTCCGGTAAGATCTCGTGCAGGAAGAAGTATGCCGAAGGGAGAGAAGGAGGGAAAAGATATTAGTGGATGTTTCGACAAGTCACCGCTTTATTGTCTCTTTACAATGGCCCTATCTCAGCCTGGAGCTGGACTGAATGAAGAATCGTTTCAACAAAGAGAATTTACTCGACTAGAGCTGTTACTGTCAAGACCACTAAGCCACGCTATAGACAATGGAAGATGATGACAAACCAGTCTCCTGAGCTCCGAATCTATCTCGAGTCTACACATCAGGGTGCCTGTCGAAACACGTGAAAACAGTCTCCATTCGACAGAATGGGCTACACTCTTCTGTCGTTGCCAGATCTTCTGCCTAATCAATTCTTGACCGCCAGAAAGTCTCCGAAGAGTATCGTCGTCTCAGACTCGCATTCACCGTCCTGCATAAGGAGACTGCGGAGGCCCGAGTAGGAGAACAACTCCCCCTATTCTAATAGCTGCACTGACAGCAAATGTGTCAGGCACGGACCAACATTAACAACAGATATCTGATGGTGCAAATATGAAGGTACAGGATGATCCAGCTGACAATGATGTGCTTCCATGACACTACCGGAATAACATCGGCCCCGAGAATCAACACAATGTATGCTGGTGGACGCGATCTATACTTCAAGTCTCGATTCCTTTCCAAACTCATACTGAACTTCCAACCAGTACTAATACTCCAAGAAGGTTCCATAGAAGATTGAAACATAGCACATCTTCGACCATGGCTTGCCACCGCACCCTTAGTAAGGCTTGTCTGGACATTTTGAGAGCAGGACTACAAGATTTGGGTGCCAGAGGTTTCACGGATGTTGATTTCACAACGTTCCCGGAAGCTGTTCCTGCTGACCCCTACTGGCCCCATCCACCGTCGGTCGTGTTCTTACAAGGATTGCCTATAGTCAGCCTAGAAGACCTTCCCCGGGACATCACCACATGCATCATTTGCCATGTGCCATACGACATTCTACATCCGAACGAGAATCCAGTTGCTCTACCCTGGTATGTACTTTTGGAATCTCTTCCTCGTCTTTTGAACCCTTGTTTTGATTTCTTGAATGTTTCGGGAGCACATCGAGCTTCTATTTCCCTTTTCTTTCTCCTGACACGTTCTGAAATTCAAGTATATACCTATCAAGGCAATGCTGATTAAATTTTAGTTCGCACATCGTTGGCAGTAGGTGCATATCTCAATGGCTTAACCCCATCACAGGCCAAAACAATACCACTTGTCCCGAATGCGGACAGGAGTTCTTCCCAAAATGCCACAAGATCAACTCGGACGCCGGCCTCTTGGAACTATTATCAATGGTCGAATGGGTCACCCAGCTTACTTCGCTCAACGACGATGAAAAGCGCTCATTAAAAGTGCTACAGTATGAAGTAGGGGGACATGTCTCCAATGCAGAGGAAACCCGTAACAACACTGAGGAGCTTTTTGCGACCATGATCATAAACGCCAACGACCCTGACCGCGAGCATGTGCGCGGGGAATATTCTCGGGGCTACTATTTTCGATGTGTTGAAAATCATGAGGATGAGGATGGCTGGGCATATGAATTATATGAGGAGGAAAGGGAGGGCTATCGGGAAAACATGCTTGGCTTAAATCACCAAGTCCCGCCAATATTGATTGAGGATAACGAAGATGCGGAGATGGCTCTTGATGCCCGGCAGCACCTTATGGATGCCTTCCTCGTCGGCAGCAGAAACTTTCCAGTGGTAATCGACGATGGTGAGGACACGGATTTGAACGAGGGAGCCCGCCCCAACCAGCAGAGAATCAGCAGGAGCTTGAACGCCGGCGATGAGGAATCTCCAATCGAGATTTACGATAGCGAAGATGAGGCTCAGCGGGCGGCTGATACTGCCCGAGTCGACATGGCTCGGCTTATGTACGATTAGATGTACAACAACAAGAACCAATGTAACATGGCTCTGCAGAGCGGAGGACCAGAATGGCCTGGATGTTGTGACGGAGATTGTTTCAGAGGAGTGGATGGTAGACGGGTTTCCGAAAGAGTAGCCCCTTTTCGGCATCCTGGGTGTTATGGGTCTCGCAACATATTTATCTTACAGTTCCGCAGCGAGGACTCCATTAGTCATGATGATATTCCACTTGCAAAATTCCAATGCACACTTACTTCTAGTTACATTCGCCACTCAAACTGTCCATTCCAATGGGATATTCCTTCTAAGTCTGTAACCACGCTTGTACTTTATGCGATGAGTATTGTTTCCGCCGTAGTCAAATATTACTTTCTTCTCATGAGCCATCTTGGTATGTCAGCATTGAATGTTCAACATTCGTAAGAGTGAGGATGTGCAAGTTTGTTTCGCCAGATTTCAACAATGGCCTTGTTCCCACTATCTAACTCCCCAATCTTTACTCTCTTTGTTCGGATCTAGTGCTAGTAGGGATTTCATTGACCTCTTGCTTTAAGCGGTAAGGTACTGTCCGCGAATTCTGAGTCTTGACCGGAACAAACGGTTCTCTTATTATCCGGGACACTGTTACTGTCCGGGCTCGAAAATGACGAAAGCATTGTTGAAGCCCTTATGTGCGTTCCTGCTAATAGGTCTTCCTTGACCCGGTTTCTGGTTCTCACACTTTGGATCTTTCCCCGACGTCCCAATAATCGAAGCTTCAACGATCAACGAACTTTCAGACCTCAAATCAGATATCCTCGCACTGGTCAGCTTACCCAAGCCAAAAACACAATCCATCATGTCTTCCAGCGCTGAAAACAATCCCTGGATGAGCGAGACTTCTCAGAGAAAAGACTCGATAAAGGGCAGTAACCCTGTGTCAAGCACCACCAACCAGGGAGACGGCTCGAAACATGACGACTCTTCACGAAGTCCTGAGCCCACTGGGAATGGGCCACGTCACACCGCAGATGCTACGAGTGACAAGGGATTGATCCCTGTCTCCATGGAAGAGGAGCGCGGGAGATTGGGAGAACCGTACATGGTCAACGAAGATCGAGAATTCTGTAAGCTCTTCTTCGAATCAAAAAGCTGAGGGGGAAATAGCTAAATAGATTAAAGCAGGCGCAGGGAAGGAGAACCCAAAGAAAGACGGAAAGGAAGAGACAGAGGAGATACGTAACAGAAAGCTCGAGCGAGAGAGGGAGCATTCTTTTATACGCTCTCTTATCACGATCGTACTACTATGACCCCATGTTGTTGAGATGGGATATTTATATCGGATCCATAATTGCATAGTCCGCGCAGAAATATCTAGATCAGCTTTCCCAGAAACAGTCTTGATTCATATAAATACGTTTATTCGCTATCCACGTCTTTATTGCACTCTGTGAAAGTCTAGATCAGCAACGCATGACATATACAGCTCATTAGTAATACCTTACGTAGACATAAGCATTGGATGGTCAACGAATTGCTTTAGGATGCGTTACGATAATAGATGACTGCCGAAAAAAAACGATAAAACCAGTCTAAGCGTCACCGGAGATAAGAAAGTCTTTTTACACGGTTTACTCTAGCGGATACGTTACCCTAATCTAATCTAATCTGATCTAATCTGATCTAACCTTGTTGACTTGGCTTCACTTCACATCAGACATTCTGTATAATATTCCTCTTTCATCTAGACTGACTGTCTTTGCTAGCAAGTAAATTACCGCAATGGGTAATTATGCAGATTCAGAGGAATGGGCCGACGTTGTCCCCATTGAGCAAGACGACGGTGGTCCCAATCCACTTGCTGCCATCGCATACACAGAAAGCTATAGCGAGGCAATGGCTTACTTACGGGCTGTCATGGCAAAGGATGAGAAGTCCGAGAGGGTTCTTGAGCTTACGGAAGATATTATTGGCATGAATCCTGCCCATTACACTGTCTGGTTCGTGCCTGCAAGGGAACTGAAGTGTTGGCCGACGAACGCTCATATCGGGGTCGCAGGTTATACAGAGCGAGTGTCCTCTTCTCGCTCAATGCAGATTTGGTTGAAGAGCTTCAATGGCTCGATGACGTCTCCCTCAAACACCTCAAAAATTATCAGATCTGGTAACACCTCTCTTTGCTCCCCCAATTCGAATCCTTAGCTGAACCCTCCACCTCAAGGCACCACCGCCAAGTAATCGTTTCCCACCTCCCCTCTCTCCCACCCAACGAACTCTCCTTCCTCGCCCAAATGTTCGCCAAAGACGCGAAAAATTATCACGTCTGGTCCTACCGGCAATGGCTTGTGCGCCACTTCTCCCTTTGGGATGCCGAGCTTCCCTACTTAGAAAAGCTGTTGCAGGAGGATGTCAGAAATAACAGCGCTTGGAACCATCGATGGTTTGTGGTTTTCGGGCGGTATGACACTCCCAACACTGGTAGTGACAGAGCCGCTACGGGACAAGGCTTGGATCCTGAAGTTATTGAGAGGGAAATTGAGTACACAAAGTCATCAATACTCCTAGCGCCGCAGAACCAATCGCCTTGGAATTACCTAAGAGGTGTATTGAAGAGACAAGGGAGAGGCCTTGGAGATTTAAAGGGGTTCGCTCAGCAATTTGCGGATTTGGATAAGGAGGACGAGGTAAGGAGTAGCCATGCGCTGGACTTCTTGGCGGATTTATATGCGGAGCAAAAGGAGCAGCAGCAGGCTGGGAAGGCGTTGGAGCTGTTGGCAAGGCGGTATGATCCTATAAGGAAAAATTACTGGAATTATAGGAGGGGATTATTAGGGTTGGGTGAGGTGGCAGTTTAATTGCGTGAATAGGTGGGAGCGTGGGCGTTTGTTCGAATGGCATATTGGAGAGATACCCAGAATGGAGTGAAGGTGCTTGATTTATGATTCTCAAGTCGGCAATATATCCATTGAATTGTTTTCATGAGCTATATACAATTGTTGAAACCCTCTCCCTAAATCCAACGATGCTATACATCTATGCTGCAACTTATCTGAGCTATCTAGAATTTTTAAGATCACGAATCGAATTCCCTAGCCACCTGCATGATTGTCGCCATATCCGGCAAATGCTCTCCCGCCGCACCCTCACACGTCCTCATCATCTCATCCATATTCACCACCTCAGCACCCTTTACATGTCCGGCCGGCGGCGCAGTCAAAGTACTCGGCACGCTCTTGCTCTTCGTCGCTACCTTCTCCACGCTCCCATACTTGTGCCTATACTCCACCAGCATCTCCAACGAAACATTCGATCCTCCACACAAGACAATCACAACCTTGCTTTCCTTGGTTAATCCCGGCAAAAGCTTTTTCAACATTCCGTCGTAACAGACAGCTACACTGACGCCGCACGCAAGCTCTACCATCAGCCGTTCATCGTCGGCCAGGCGCCAGCATCCCATTGCTGCTTCGGCGTCGCTTAATACGACGCTTTTTACGCCTTCCCTTTGCGCCAGCTCATAAGTCTTACGCGAGGTTTGTTTTGCCGCCAAACTCGTCGCAACGCTCGTTATCTCGTCTAACGTCGCCAGCTGCCCCTCCTGGAGTGACGTAGCCAGGGAATCGGCTCCTTTGGTCTCCACCGCCAGAACGTTCATCCCTGTCCACCGTTGCTTCTCCAACCCGAGCATCACCCCGTTGAACAGCCCCCCGCCGCCAACGCTGCAGACTATCGCATCCGGTCTCCCGTCCGGTATCTGTCGCGCTACTTCCTCGACGATGGTGCTGTTCCCCGCCCATATGTCCGCATGATCGAAAGGTGGCACGTACACCCCATTGGGATCATTCTTCAATATCTGCTCTCTCAGATATCCATCGGCCTCTTTCCAAGTAGCCCCATGCTGGATTACGTCCGTTGCGCCCGCCGCGCGGATCTTGGCGATCATGAACGGTTTCGTACTAAGAGGGACAACGACAGTGGCAGGACGATTGAGAGAGACTGCAGCGGCGACGCAGGCAAGCCCGGCATTACCACCGGAAGAGGAGTAAAAATGGGTTAGGTGCGGTGTGGGGTGGTTTAGGAGAGACTGGCGAATCAGATTGCCGATGCCTCTAAGAAGAAATCAATACTTGGGCTGAATGGAAAGAAGAAGAGAGAACGACGTACCGAGACTTGAAAGAGCCCGAGGGCTGCAGGTTCTCGAGCTTGAGGAAGATACGGCTGTGTGATAGATTAATAATTTGTCAAACCGGATAGGATAACAAAGCCCACCAGCCTGCGGCTTTGGAAAGAGCTGCTGACTCCGCGAGGGGAGTCTCAATCCAAGGCTTCTGATCATTGAACTCCTCCATGCTGCCCATGGTCAGGGATATCTGGCTATAACTGTTAGAGATAAGTTAGAGATAAAGTTGAGTTCACGAAGCAATAACAATCACGGAGCGAGGGTGACAGGACTTTGGCAAGAGGAAGGATGGACGAGGCAATATCTTAAAGACATATTTCCCGACATTCTGCCTTGGTTCTATTTATTTTTTGACGAGTACGCCCTGCGAGACTTTGAGTCCGTTAGGTTCCGTAACTTTACTTGAGACTACAGGTCACGCGACCAACGCTAGAGGTCGCGCGACCATGCCGATCATCCGAGCATGATCGCGCGAGCTCAGTCGACCATGCGCATAATTTCGCTTTTCTGAGCTAAGGTATTGATAATCTAAAATCATAGATAACAGCATCAATAAACAGAAAATTCTTAAATTCAATTTAATCTTTTACTTTATTAATCATTTATTAATATTTGATTAATTAAATATTAATCTAATTTGTTGTAATTACTACATGAAAAAAAATTCACTAAGTGATTAATATTCAAAATCTAAAATATGCAAAAATTGAAAATATGATTGATTTGATTTGATTTGATTTGAATTTATACACTCTTATGACATCGATTTAGACTCGACTCATGAAGAACTCTATGCTATTTATATTGAGTGAACAAAACTCTCTGAGAAAGAAAATCACTCGTCATCTATACGATGACTTCACGTTGTTGAAACAATGATCATGAGACTATGTATCAAGTTTGCATCTATAGCTTCTATTCAGCGTGTGACGCTCAAGTAAACTTTTGATGAGTGTCTGTATTGCTTGATTATGACACATTGTTCTTGCTCTGCTCTTCATTGATGATATTCTATACAACGATGCTTCGATCTTCGATCTTTGATCGTGAAGTTGATTTCGTTGCACTCGTGATGCTCATGATTGTAGTGTCAAAAACTGCGTTCTCTTGCTTAATGATTATCATTCATTGAGCAGAGAAATACGTGGTGAAAGAGAGATGCACATGATGAAAAGATAGAGTGTGATTGTACTGAATAATTCTTTTCTTCTCTTGATTTGACTTGTGTCACGTAGACGTTGAATGAATTGTTAGTATAAACGTGTGATTGCAATCGTTCGATGATTGACTCTGATCAATAGAAGAGAATGCATTCTGATTGTTCTTCTGCGCTCTCAATTTTTCATGTAGATAGATGTATGACTTGACGTCAAGTAAAGAAGGTGAACTCAAGTCTTCTCAATATATCAGCGTGATCGACGAGTCACTACTTCTTCAAGCACTGTAGTCACAACTCTCAAACTGAGATTGACTATTCTATTTAATATCTTTTCATCAATTACTTGATGACACTGTCGATGTGATGAAGACATTTCAGTATATTGACGCAGTCAATGAGTCGCAAATTCTTCGATCACTTGTAATCACGACTTTCATACTGAGATCGACTTTTTCACTAAATATCTTTTCATCTTTTACTGACATCGACATGTCATTAATCTTCTTCATAGATTGATTGTAACTGTTAGAAAGAATGCTGTCGCGTAGATGAAAACTCTGCATGATCAACTTTCTCGCTCATGCAACGTTTTAACATCATTTGAATTGCATCAAATTGAGATCTCTTAATTCTTCTGACTTCTATTCAAACACAAAATAGAATCAAAAGATTCATAGTTGACATCATGTACAGATGAATCTCATTATCAATCTTGAAAATATGATTATTAATTAATTTATAATTAATCATTTATTAATCAATAAATAATCACAAAATTAACAATCTGAAAATTTTAGTATTATTTTTTTCTTCTCAACATTATTATGATCTTTTAATTTTATTAATTTAATATTAATCAATAAATGATTGACAACAAGATTCATCTGTACATGATGTCAACTATGAATCTTTTGATTTTATTCTGTGTTCGAATAGAAGTCAAAAAAGTCAAGAGATCTCAATTTGACACAGTTCAAACGATGTTAAAACATTGCATGATCAGAAAAGTCATCATGCAGAGTTTTCACTCATGCAACAACATTCTTTCTAACAGTCACAATCAATCTACGAAGAAGATTAATGACATGTCGATGTCAGTAAGAGATGAAAAGATACTACTAGTGAAAAAGACAACTCAGATGAAGAGTCTGCAAGTTGTGACTATAAGTGATCGAAGAATTTGCGACTCGTCGACTGCGTTGATATCAAAATGTCTTCATCACATCGACAGTGTCATCAAGTAATTGATGAAAAGATATCAGGTAGAATAGTCATCTCAAGTATTGAAAGACGTGATTACAATGCTCGAAGAAGTAATGACTTGTTGATCACGCTGATATATTGAGAAGACTTGAACTCATCTTCTTTACTTGATGTCAAGTCATTCATCTATTCACATGAAAAATTGAGAGCTCAAGAGAACGATCAGAACACATTCTCTTTCATTGATCAGAGTCAAACATCGAATGATTGCGATTGCACATTTATACTAACAATTCATTCAACGTCTACGTGACATAAGTCAAATCAAGAGAAGAAAAGAATTACTCAGTACAATCACACTCTATCTTCTCATCGTGTGCATCTCTCTTTCATCACATATTTTTCTGCTTAATGAATGACAATCATTGAGTAAAAGAACACAGCTTTACATATGTTACAATCACGAGCATCACAAGTGCAAAGAAAACATCTTTCGTCTTTGAATCAAGAATTAAATCGAAACATCATTGTATAGAATATCGTCAATGAAGAGCAGAGCAAAGACGATGTGTCATAATCAAACAGCACAGATACTCTCATCAAAAGTTTACTCAAGCATCATGCGCTGAATAGAAGCTATAGATTCATTACTTGATAACACAGTGTCAATCTCATTGTTTCAACTGCGTAAAGCAGTTGTATAAATGACGAGTGATTTTCTCTCTCAGAGAGTTTTGTTCACTTGATATAAATAGCATAGAGTTTCTCATGAGTTGAGTCTAAATCGATGTCACAAGAATGTATGAATTACAATTACAATTACAAGTACAATTAATCAATAAATAATATATTATTAATCATCAATTAATTTTTTATATTTTCACAAATTACAATCAACTTTTATCTCAATAATTAAATTAATCATTGATTAATAAGTTATTAATGTTGCAATCATGCACTTTGAGTTAGTCTAACATAAATCATGTCAGACTATCATAGACTAGTATAGAGCTGATGTTGACACGCTAGCGATCTAGCATGTCTTCATGAGTAAAACTCACGACATATTGCATCTTCTTTCTTCTTCAGCTTTGAACTTCTAGTTAAAATACACTCATATGATTCGCTTTATGCAGACTCATAACATTAGTTCAAAGCTCATCAATCTTGCTATTAACATGTAAATGATATAAAAACAAGTTACATCACTCAAACTTGAATCAGAATTGAAATTTGAAAATCAAGCTCAGAAGACTCGTTAAAAATCAAGAAATTTCTAGAACAGAACAGAAAAACATGAACGCGTTGCTCTAGACTAACTCTTTACTGAGCTTGTCGTTAAAACAGAAGAACAGAAGAACATAAACATGTTGTTCTAGAACTGAAATCAGAAATTTCAGTTGAATCTTGATCAGCAATTTTCTACTCACACAATGATTAAAAGCACAGAATTAGAATCAGAATCAATGAGCATTGCTCATTATGAACTTCAAAATGTTGAAAGAAAATCACTTCTATCACAGAATCAAACAGCATCAGAAGAAGAAGACATGAATGCATCGTTGAATACAGAAGAAGAGAACATGAACATGTTGTTCTTTAATCATGAAATGATCAAGATCAGCATCAGCATTGAACTGAATGCTTGAATAAGTGCTTATGAAGCAGATGATCTCATTGTCTTTATCAAGTACATATGTCAACAGCATGACATTGAAATCAAGATTCACAATGACATGATTTAAATGTTGAATAACATCAACAAGATCAACATTGAATTGAAAGCTATCAACATTGAGTTGAAAGCTACGCAGATAACGTGTCAGAATCATGTCTAAATGAATCAATCAGCGAAAGTCAGAGTTGAATAGTACTTGATCTTTAAAAATAGCTATAACTGAATATTAAGAATACAGAAGAAGATGAGTACAAAAGCTTTTATTTAAGTAATATTCAAAGACTGCGCTAAGTTTGAAGAGAATGTGTTTGTGACACAGGTAAAATATGATGTAGAAAGAAAGATGATGTTGATGAAAGAAAATAGAGACTGAGTCAGATCTGAGCTAGAGACACTGACTAGCTCTATTCAGTCTTGATACGCTTGTAACATAATGTTGAATGCTGTTCAAACGCGTTTACAGAAAGAAATGAAGAAAAAGAACATGATTATACATCATTTAGAAGCGACATCAAGTCAACTAAGCACTTTGATTTCGAAAGATCAATTCTCGAAGTCAATCAAGCTATCTGACTCATCTTTGTTCGAAGATTCAAGACAAAATGTGAATAATTGATTGTCTTGAATGCAAAACAAGCTGAAGATGAACAAGAATCATTTTTCTATTGAAGAAATGAAGATTGCATATGTGAAAAGTCGAGTCAGTGAAACGACGATCAAACACATAGCACTCAGAATGAGAAACATGATCACGAACTCATTTCTTGAAGCAGAAAAGATACTGTCAATCATAAATAAAATGTACAACAATCTCAATTAACATCACACAGCTCAACAACAGTTCTTGAAGCTGTATTAAAACAAGATCTTCTTTCATAAATTTTGAATGAAATTTCAAAGACTTAGTGTGAAACTAGAGTACAATAACGAAACTCTACTAGATGATCTTCAGCATAAGATTAGCTCAGATTTTCAGCGAGTCATGATCAATGAATGAACTATGAATTTGAACGAATTCGTCGACATCTGCATGCAAGTCAACGTTCGATTGATGAAATTGAATGCTTGATCAGCTCTCAAGACATCAACGACTCAAGTCACTTGCTTTATTGCTAGCATTTTGATGATGATCACGACTGCGATCTCAGCTTCAATCTCTGCATGAAAGAAACTCAGAATATCAAACGTTGATTCTGCTAGAGAGAAGTTGTTTAAAAAAGAACTTTGCTTCAAATGCAAGAAGTCAGAACATAAAGCATGCAACTGTCTTGAGTCAGTTCAGATGCACAAAATCGCAGCGAATTTGAAAAACAATCTGTTCTCGTCAAAGTAATGACTGAGAGTGTTAGAAATCAGCATAGAGTGAGTCATATGAGTGTAATGTAACGAGTATATAAATGCTAAGAAAGAAAAGTATCTAGAAGAAAAGAATCAACTATCTATATGATTCAGAAGAACATAAGCTAATTCTGAATAGAGTTGACTTTGAAACAAGTCTATGCTCTAGCGACGAGCGATCGACGATAGTTCTCAGAATAGTCATCAACATAGTCATCAACATGTTATGAACATGCCTGAATCAATCAGAGTTCAGATGACATTATGCCTAGTTTGAACCTAGCGCATCTCTATTGAACCCTTCGAGCCATTCTCAGCACTTCTTCCCGTTGTTCAGCACTTTCTTCATTCACCCCTTTCATCATTCTTTTAGGCAAACACATCTGACATATTACATCACATCTGTATCGAGCCTAGCGCAGCCTCAAGCCATTATTTATAGAAGAGCTCGCACTCTTTCTCTTCTGTATTCTTAATGTCTTGTTATAGCTACCTCTAAAGAGCAATACATACATATCAGCCTTGAGTCTCTTTGATTGAATGATCTAGGCACGGTTTCAACACAACATAGTCATCAATGAAGATGCATAGCTAGAATCGTAACATTACTCTCTCTCTTCAACGATTCATGTTTGCATGAATGTATTTTCTTAGTCTTGTGTAGAATTGAAATGTCTATTGTAGCAGACTCACTATGCAAGGTAGAAGTGTCATTGAAGCAGACTCACTAGTTGCATGTGAACGAGTCGACAGATTGATTCACTGATAGATAAAGTGATGTGAGTAGATAGATCATTGCATTGACGAAAGATGTCATTGAAGCAGACTCACTAGTTGCATGTGAACTAGTAGGCGAATCGATTCACTGATAGATAGAGCGATGAGAAAGTCATTGCATTGACGATGTCATTGAAGCAGACTCACTGAGAGTTTGCTTCTCAAGATAGAGACTTCACGCAGTTTTATGACTGACTTCGTTTGATTGTTCAACAAATTCGAAGAATTTCTTGCGAATCTGAATGAACGATTAATTCGCTGATCTTTGACCTAGTTGAATGATTTCAATCGTTTGTTTATACTCGCTGACCAGCGCATGAGTGAAGAAAGGTGAGTGCTGCTGCACAAACGCAAGTCACTAGATCAAAGTCAATAGAGAGTTGAAGAACTACTAGCAGAAGCACTTGAAGAAATCGATGCAGATTATTTCACTTCGTCTGTAACGAAAAAGCATTTATATAATGTTAGAAATCAGCATAAAGCGAGTCATATGAGTATAATGTAACAAGTATATAAATGCTAAGAAAGAAAAGTATCTAGAAGAGAAGAATCAACTATCTATATGACTCAGAAGAACATAAGCTAACTCTGAATAAAGTTGACTTCGAAACAAGTCTATGCTCTAGCGACGAGCGATCGACAATAGTTCTCAGAATAGTCATCAACATAGTCATCAACATAGTCATCAATGAAGATGCGTAGCTAGAATCATAACAGAGAGCGATATACTCATATTTTGCTTCATCAGCATGTCTGATGATTCATTTGATTTCAAGTCGTTCACTGTTGACATCATCTTGAGTAGTCTAGAAAAGATATTCAGATCTCTCGCTTTGATAAATACTGAAGTCACTGACATGACTTTCATTAATGAATCTTTGATGTCAAAGCTATGTGAACACTTTGATATTCAGTTAATATCGCTGTGAAAATCAAAGTCAATTTGATCGTATGATGAAATCTTTGATCAAAAGTCAATTACATACACTCTGTATACATCAATCATGATTCAAGAACACAAGAATGAAATGATGTCTTTATTGATAACTGTTACAAGTGTATCAAGACTGAATAGAGCTAGTCAGTGTCTTTAGCTCAGATCTGACTCAGTCTCTATTTTCTTTCATCAACATCATCTTTCTTTCTACATCACATTCTATTCATGTCACAAACACATTCTCTTTGAACTTAGCGCAGTCTCTGAATATTACTTAAATAGAAGCTTTTATACTCATCTTCTTCTGTATTCTTAATATTCAGTTATAACTATCTTTAAAGATCAAGCACTATTTAATTCTGACTTTCGCTGATTGATTCATCTAGACATGATTCTGACATTATATTAAGAATTCGTTAATCACATGATATTGATCTCATTACTCATTCAACATACTCATACAGACAGAATGAGTTTAAAGAAATTCATTTACCTGATGATTGATGCAATCAAAAGACTGAACAACACTAGAAAGTTTAATAGAATCAACAACAAGACTGTTTGAATCACTAAACAACTTATCACTCACTAAGTATGCAAAGTTCACTTGATCAAGAGAATCAATTCATTCTCATGAAACAGATGAGTAAAAATAAGCTGTTCAACTCGATTAAGAGAATCGACGATAAAGAATCTTCGTGAATTGCTTGAGAATCACTCAAAAACTCACGAAACAGAAATATCTTTCTAATCAACAACATTCTCTTCTGAAGATTAAACACTTGATCATACGTCTTCATTAATACTGTTGAGCATCGTCATTCACTCAATCTCGTTCTTTCTTCAAATTTCATCATGTCAAAACATTCATTTATTGAAGAACGTTTCAAAGAATTTCAAAGTCACTTTTCTCAAACTTCTGAGACTGATTCATTGAAACTCTCTAGTGCTGAAACAGTAATATCTTCTGTTTCTATTGAAAATTAAAAGACTTGATGCATGATTCTTGACAGAGAAACAGATTGACTCAACGAGCTGAGTAAACAACGAGATGACGAAATCAAAGAGTTGAAGACTAGACTTCAAACTAAAGAAATCACTTCTTCTTGTTTCATCTACTCTGAGCGTTCTAAATCTCAGAAAATATCTGATTCTTTCTAATTTACTGACGAAAAGAATTCTACTTGGAAAAACTGATACAACAAAATTCAGAATAAACTAGAGATCAACGTTGATCTCTTTTCAAATGAACGAGTCAAACTGAGCTATGTACATTTCAGATTATTCAATGACGCAGCTGATGTTACTCAATCTAGACGTGAACATGACTGTATCAATCTTTATAAGATCATTGATGATCTTTTGAAAGAACTAGCTGAGTTGTTCAATGATTCAGATAAGAAAGTCAACTTTTGTAGAAAATACTACAACTTGATTCAAGAATCAAAGAAGTTCAGTGAGTTCTACACTCAGTTTCAACAATTATCTTTCTATCTGAAGTATCACGAAAAGCAACTGATCATCGATCTGAAAGATAAAATAAACTTTCATCTTTGATTCATTTGAATAGATCAATTAGTTCAATCTGATTTTCTCAAAGAGATTCATTTCTACTTGATTCATTTGAATAATGATCAACGAGTCATTCAAAAAATCAAGAACAAAGTCAATCTCATTAAACATGTCAATGATTTGTCAAAGATCATCTTTCATAAAGCTGTTGTTACTCAGTCAGTCAATCATTCAAAATCTGATCATCTAAAGTCGCGTGACGCGATTTTAACTAACGTCAAGAAAGCAGATGTTCTAGTCGAAACCTGTTTTATATGTCATAAATCAGATCATAGCTCTAAAAAGTGTTCTGATCAATCTACTAGAATCAATGCAGTGAACTATCAAAAGCTAAATGTCATTTTCAAAAGAAATAGATATTCTCTATCATTGATAGACGAGATCATTGATAAAATAGTGAGTTGCAAGCATCTGACTAAATTGAACATCATATCAGCATTCAACAAACTTTGAATGCATTTTGATAGTGAGAATTACATCACTTTTATCACTGCTTTAAAAGCATATAAATACAAGATGCTATCATTCAAACTGACTAATGAATCAATCTTCTTTTAGCAATATATGAATGATGTTTTATGAAACTTTCTGAACGACTTTTGTCAAGTCTATCTAAATGACATTCTCATCTATAGCAAAATGAGAAAGAAACATAGAGATCACGTCAAACTAGTATTAAGTTGACTACGCGAAGCTGAACTGCAGATGAATATTTGAAAGTGCAAATTCAATGTAAAAGAGACTGTCTTTCTAGAAGTCATCGTATCAGAACTAGATCTTCGTATGAATTTCAGCAAAGTGACAGTCATAGTCAGCTGAATCATTTCGATCAATCTAAAAGAAATTCAGAGCTTCGTGAAATTTGTTAACTTCTATCGTCGTTTCATTAAAAACTTCTTGAAGCTAGTCAAATCATTCACTCAGCTGACAAGAAAGAACACATCTTTTGTTTGAAATGAGATCTGTGTTCAAGTCTTTGACAATCTAAAGAAACAAGTCAGCTTGATCTTAATACTTCGTCACTTCAATTTCAAACAACAAGCTATTCTGAAGATCAATGCTTTGAACTATGTAAAAGATGAAATACTATCTCAGTATAATGACAAGAAAGTTCTTCATTCAATGATCTTTTACAGTAAAAGCATAATTCTCGCTGAAATCAATTATTACATCTATGACAAGAAATTGCTAGTCATTATTCAATGCTTCAAACACTGACGACTCAAGCTGAAGTGCATTGAACTACTCATTCAGATATTCATTGATCATCAAGCTTTGAAGATCTTCATGAAAAATAAATAGTTGAGTTGACAACAAGTCAACTATTTGAACATTCTGTCAAAGTTCAACTTTCAGATCATCTTTAGATCAGGCAAAATGAATACTAAAGTCAATGCTTTAACTTGAATGTCTCTAGCAAACATCTCTGAGTCAGCTCAACAACTTAAAGATCATTTTCAGACTATTCTGACTTTCGATAAAGTCAATGTTCTACTTGTTAAATCGAAAGCAAATCTCTATCAATGAGTATGTATGATCAATCAAATGAATGAGCTCTGCAATGAATATAGACAAGTTATGAACGAGAATAAGCTCAAATTTCATACGACTAAATTGAAGAACTGCGAAATCATTGACAGCGTTCTCTTTAGAAAAGACTTACTGTGAGTTCTCGAGAATATGCATACGAAACTGCTACAAGAAGTGCATGATCAATCTTCAATCTCTCACTTCGACAATAAATGAATCATTGATTTAGTTCAGCGTTTCTACTATTGATCAGATCATCGAGCTACTATTTGACAATACATTCAAAACTGTCATGCTTATCAGCGAAGCAAAGTCTCTAGAAATAGCATCAATGAACTTCATCATTTTTTTTCGATTTCACAGAAACGCTGAAAAATATAGCTATGAACTTCATCACTGAACTATCTCTGTCAGAAGACTATAACGTCATTTGCATAATCATATGTTGTCTTATCAAAGAACATCACTATGTTTTCTGTCATTGAAAAGATGATGACATCTCAGTTGAAGAAACGGTTTGAATCATGCTATGAAACGTCTATTGACTGCATGATATACTCAGTTCTATTGTTTCAAACAAAGACTTTCAATTCATATTGACTATGTGAAAGAGTCTTTGCAAGCGACTGAGAATCACAGCTAGTTTATTCACAGTCTATCATTCAAAGATCGATGATCAGACGAAACGAGTCAATCAAGACGTTGAACGTGAACTTAGAATCTATTGCAATTACATGCAGAATGACTGAGTTAAATGAATATTTATGATGAAATTCAGCGACAATTTCAATATCTTCTTAATCATCTCAATGATTTCTTTCTACTTCAATAAAGAATTTCACTTTCGAATGAGTTTTGATTCAGATACGACTGACTATGAAACAACTCATGAACGACTTGAAGCTAGAAAAGCAGATGATATTGTCATCTGAATGAAAGAGCTACTGAGCTTTGATCATCAACAATTGAAAAAGATGAAGCTGATCATCAAAGTTCAGATCAATAAACATAGATGAAACGTCATTTATAAAGTAAATGACTGAGTTTGACTATCTTTCAGAAATGTCAAGACAACGAGACTTTGCAAAGATTTGAAAGATAAACAACTAGAATCATATCAGATCACTGTCAAAGCAAGAGTCTTCTATCATCTTCATCTATCAGTCAGTATGAAGCATCTGCATTCGATGTTCAGCTCAAAGCTACTGTGATTGTATTTAGAAAATCTTCTATCAAAACAGCATGCAAAACTTCTCAGACTCATCATTATTGATGATGATGATGATGAACATTGAAAGATAGATGACATTCTGAACTTCAGATGCTATTGAGGTTGAATATAGTACAAGATCAAATGAAAAGATCTAGATAAAGACAATGAATGATACTATGTTGATAAAGATGAATTTAATGACTTCGAGAAAGTTTTGAACGAATTTCATGCGCTATACTCAAGAAAGTCACGCTAGTATCGAAATAACTCAATAAGAAAGCAAGCAAATGAGCGACATTCATGCGAACATGAATTTTCAAAGAAAAAAGTAATGTTACGAGTGTATCAAGACTGAATAGAGCTAGTCAATGTCTCTAGCTCAGATCTGACTCAGTCTCTATTTTCTTTCATCAACATCATCTTTCTTTCTACATCATATTCTACTCGTGTCACAAACACATTCTCTTTGAACTTAGCGCAGTCTTTGAATATTACTTAAATAAAAGCTTTTGTACTCATCTTCTTCTGTATTCTTAATATTCAGTTATAGCTATCTTTAAAGATCAAGCACTATTCAATTTTAACTTTCGCTGATTGATTCATTTAGACATGATTCTGACAATAACTCATCTAGATCAGCACAAGATAATCATTGAAAATTTCTGATTGAAAAGAAATCAAATTTTGGTAAATTCTGCAAATGATCGATTAATATCATTGTTGAAGATTCGAACATTGAAATCTGCTGTTTCAAAAGCAAGCAGTCAATCAGCATTTCACAGATCTGAGTCAAATGAAATCTGCAAAATGAAATGAAAGAACTTGAACTTGATTGTTACATCAATGATTATCTTGAAGAGATCTTCGAATCAGAAATCAGTGAATAGATTCATTGAATCTGCTTTCATAACAAAGCAAAGCACTTAAGTTGATCTCAATCAACTTCGTCTCTTTCAGTCAACTGAGAAAAAGAAACTCGTTAATATTATCATGATCGAAGTCGCTGCATATCAAACTCTAGTCAAGAATAAGAAGATCAAGATCTTCTTCTTGATTATTAGTGAAATCAACAAAGCGCTTAGCTCAGTCGAAGATTTCGCGAAACTGAATGAAATGATCTCTGTCATGTCATTAGATGAACTGAAGAAGAAGCTTTCGCTAGTTTATCATGACTTTCTGAATGTTTTTGATAGAGAAAAGACAACGCAGTTGCTCTTGCATTAATCATACGATCATAAGATTGAATTAGAAGATGAAAGTCAATCTTCTAGAAGTCGATTGTATTTCATGTTGAGTCACAAGTTGCAAAAGATCAAGAAATATTTAAAAGAAAACTTGAAGAAGAAGTTTATTACACTCAGCAAAGCTCTCTTCGCTTCGTCAATACTATTTGTTGAAAAGAAAGATGATAGTTTTCGCTTTTGCATAGACTATCGAAAACTGAATGCTCTGATCAAAAGAAATCGTTATTCAATACTCTTGATAGACGAAGTACTAGCTCAAATTCAAGACAGTAAGTATTTGACTTGACTCAACATTATCGTTGTGTTTAATAAACTGCAAATGAGTTCAGAAAGTGAGAATTTAACTACTTTTGTTACTTTCTTCAATGTTTACAAGTATAAAGTAATGCTTTTTGAATTAATCAATGAATCTGCGTTCTTTCAGCACTATATCAACGATGTATTGTTTGAATGTCTGCATAAATTCTGTCAGACATATTTGAATGATATTTTTATCTACAGTAAGATCTTGAAGAAACATAGAACTCATGTGAAAGAAGTGCTAGACAAGCTTTGTGAAGTCGACTTGCAGATAGACATTGACAAGTGCAAATTCAAGATTCAGAAAATCTTGTTTCTTGAATTACTGATATTCATTAATGATTTACGAATGAACTCTTGAAAAGTAGATGTGATTCGAAACTGAGAAGTGTCATGATCATTAACTCATGTGCAGATCTTCATTGACTTCTGCAATTTCTATCGACAATTCATAAAGAACTTCTCAAAGATTGTTCAGCTTATGATAAAGCTGACTTGAAAAGATCATTTTTTTGAATGAACAGAAATCTGTCAGATGATCTTTGAAGAATTAAAGCAACAGATGATGACAGTCTTTGTTCTGAAGCATTTCAACTTGATTAGAAAAGCTATTCTGAAAACAAACTTCTTGAACTATGTGAACGACGAAGTATTGTCTCAATATGATGATGAAGACATTTTACATTCAGTGATCTTTTATAACAAGAACATGATTCTCGCAGAATGCAACTACGAGATCTATGACAAAGAACTGCTGATCATTATTCGCTGTTTGAAACATTGATATCTTGAATTGAAATGTACAAATATTTCAATCAAGATTTTCATCGATCATCTGAATTTGAAGTACTTCATGATCATCAAAGAACTGATCAGATGACAAGCTAAATGAGCTGAGAAGTTATTTGAATATAACTTCAAGATCATATGTCAGTCGAGAAAACAGAATCTGAAAGTTGACGCGCTGATCAGAATGTCAAACGTTAAGTCAGTTGAAGCAAAGAATGATTGTAAGCTATATTAGCATTAAATGCTATTGTCAGAAGACAGATTTGAACTTCAATCAATAAAAGATGATCAGAAAGCTGATCAAGATCTGATTCAGATCTTGCTCAGATCTGACTCAGAATCTGACTCAGATTCAAAACTCAAATTGAAAGTTAATCAAAATTCGATCAAAGAGATGATTTCTATTCAGAATCAAATTATAGTCGAAAATCGAATGAATCAACTGTGCTTCGATATTCAAATAATTATGAAACAGAACAGAAAGACTTGTCAAGATATTGATCTAGACAATTGCAAAGTACTTGATGAAGTACTCTGAAAAGATGATAGACTATGAATTTTTCAGTCAATAATCATTCTATTGATAAGAAAAGCACATGATTTTTCGATCAGTGATCACTCTGACATGAATCAAACATTGAACTTACTGAGACGATTATATTGCTGATTGAAGATGAGAATGACAATCAAACGCTACATTTGAAACTGTTACGTTTGTCATAAATCAAAAGCATCGAGAGATTGAATTAATGAACTGCTGAAGTCATTGCTCATATTCAAGCAATGTTGACAGAACATATCATTAAACTTCATTATTGATCTATCAAAAAGTGATGAAAGCAACGCGATTCTGACAGTCATAGATCGATTGTTTAAGAAACGACACTATATATTGTGTTGATCAGATGATGAAGAAATCTTCGCAGAATAAACAGTCAAACTACTGTTGATATGAATCTTCAGAATTCATGAACTATCAAGATCAATAGTGTTTGATCGTGATTCACAATTCATATTGATTGTCTGAAAGTCTTTATGTTTGAGACTAAACATCAAGGTGAAACTATTCATCGATTATCATTCTCAAATCAATGATCAGATAGAAAGAGTGAATCAGAATGTAGAATGATATTTACGAAGTTACTGCTCATATATGCAAGATGATTGATTCATCTGATTATTCATGATTGAATTCATTGATAACAATGCTATTTCATCGTCAATTGAACAGTCAACGTTCTTTCTGAATAAGAACTTTCACTCTCATATAAGCTTCGATTTGAATTCAATCGAATATGAGATCACTCAAGCTAGAATTGAAGCAAACAAAGCAGAAAATATATTCGAACACATAAAATGATCACTAGCATTGATCAAGCAAGTCTTGACAAGAGTCAGAGTCACAATGAAGAAACAGACTGACAAGCATCGAAAGAAAATGATTTACAAGATAAATGACATGATGTTTCTGAATTCTAGAAACATAATGATCTCACGATCATCAAAGAAGCTAAACGATAAAATGCTAGAACTTTTCAAGATTTTGATTGAGATTGAACATGCTTATTGACTGAAACTATCATTGACTATGAAGATACATTCAAAGTTTGCATCAAATCTGCTGCAACTAGATTTGAAAAACTCGCTGAATGAACAATGAAATGAATCGTCTGACTCTATAGTGATTGATGACGAAGATGAATGAAAGATGAAGAACATACTGAACTTCAGACACTATGAATGAAATAAATGACTATAATATCGTGTTAATTGAAAAGAATACAACGTCAATCTACATTGATACAACGTTGATGAAAGTGAATTTGAAGAATGCTTGAAGATCATAAATGACTTTCATGAATGATATCTGAACAAGTCAAGATAGAAATTGACTTAAGAAAGATCAATCAAACTGCAGTAATGAGAACATTGCTAAATGAAGAGAAGAAGTAATGTTGCAATCATGCACTTCGAGTTAGTTTAACATAGATCATGTCAGACTATCATAAACTAGTATAAAGCTGATGTTGACACGCTAGCGATCTAGCGTGTTTTCATGAGTAAAACTTATGATGTGTTGCATCTTTTTTCTTCTTCAGCTTTGAACTTCTAGTTAGAATACACTCATATGATTCGCTCTATGCAGACTCATAACAATTAATAAATGATCAATCAACTTTTCTTTTACAAATTTGAATGAAAATACAACAAGTGTTAATGATTCAGATTAATCTAAGATTAATTCTAGATTAATCATTTAATGATTAATCTCATATTTGATAAATTGAAGTAAATCATAAATGAGCATTTATTGATTTAATTAACATTCTACATTCTTGATTGAAAACATACTGATTAGTGATTGATTAGTGATTGATGATTGATTAATCAATTATAAAAAGTGATTGTGTATTGATCATGAAGTAGTTACAGGTGTAAAGGTTCATGCGACCATGAAATCTATGTGTGAGCTCGAGCGTTAGCGTGAGTCTTAGCTTCGAATGATCGGCATGGTCGCGCGACCTCTAGTATGGGTCGCGCGACCTACATCCTCACTTTGGTCCGTACAGTACCTTGGTTGGAGCGCTTCAAGTCGGCTAGAATCGGCTAGTATTCTGAGACAACTGGCGTCTGGGTTGGGAGAACCCTTTTTCGACGTCAAGCGCTTTTCCTTCTCCATTTCCTATTCATGGCCACATATTATGTAGAACGGATTCAAAATCGGACTTGACTCGCAAAGAGTTCCAGCGATTCCGAAGTCCTCTGAATCCTGTCCACACGAAGTTTTGATACTTGCATCAGCATTGCACTTCTGGCATTATGCTCGACGTCGACAATTGCTACCTTCTTTTCCAGTGTGCTCATGAAATACGAGGTAAACATTGGCGTAAATCTGATTTGTTTTAGCAAATCAGAACAGCCCTGCCGAAGCTACTGTGGCTCTTGGGAAACGGCTAAATGTGGTCCATAAATGCTTTCGAGGCTTCCGAGAACGAAGCTAACCATTGGATGCTGTCGGTTTAGAAAGTTCCCAAGCATTATTCCACAAATAAACGAAAGGTCTCGTTTGCTTGTAGAGTGCGCAGTCGAGCGCTGAATATCACACAGTGTCGTCAGCTGGTCCAGCGTCGTGATTAGTTCCATGCCTATAGGGAATAGACGGATACTTCTGTATGGCCTAGTTGCCTCGACACGACGTATTGAAAGCGAAAAGTCAGTCAGACTTTTGGACGGCGTTGTACCTGGAAAGGAGAAGAGCAGCGGCAGCAAAGACCTCATTTTCCATTGACCGTCCAAAAGCAACTATACCACGAAATAGCGGGGCTGACTTCTAATCGTTATAAGAAAGCTCAAGGTAAAGTTCACAAAGCCAGAAGCAGATTTCTCCTAGAATGTTCCAGCACAATTGACAACCCCAAGGTAATGGTTTAAGCGTCGTATAAGCTTCTATCTGTCTAGGAAAGAACGAATAAATACTCGATCTCTTTGTGGATTGTAAGCCATTGCAACTAGTAATAGCACACGTCTATTGATAATAGCTAGTCCGATTTCTTATGCACTTATTCCCGTGCCAAAAGTTACTTCTCGAATTTCTAGGTAATAGTCTGGTCTTTCAAGCCTAGAAGAGCTCCTCTGCCTACTTCTGTCAAAAGGTGTGACTCCATCACATAATTCAATACTTGGGAACTTCATGATTAAGGTGGTCTAATAGTTGAATACCGGTCTGTGCTGACTTGCAGAAGAATCCGCTGTTGTTCGAAAAGCGATGATATTCTGAGAGCAGCCTTTGCAGATGGACACTGTAGAATCTCAGGAATTCGAATGAACCTCTCATACGTTCTAGACTAAGTATATGAAATAACCAGTCATGCTTTCACAGTGTCCGAGTCTTGTGTGAAACGTATTTTATGATAGTTTGTAATTGTCTAAATCAACGTCGTCTTCCCCAGTCTTAGCTTCTTTTGCATCTGTCAAACCTATCTAATCACTCACGGCAGTTACAGTCATGGTAAGACAAACTTCGATAGGCCGGCCCAAATTAATGAAGTCCTACTAACTATCAAGTCCTCCAGGCACCGAAGACCCTCCCACCTTTGGCAAAGCAGAATCTCATTTTGACGTATCTTCAGTCATCCTGCACAGTACATAACATTAAAGAGCTCGAGAAGGCGCTTCCGTCTGTCGCCTCGATCAATGGAATGCAGGTTAAAGACTACCTTCAAGCGCTTGGTGACGAAGGGAAAATTCATGTTGAGAAAATCGGTAGTGGCAATTGGTACTGGAGCTTCTTAAGTGAGGAGACCAAACTTCGCGGTGACACTCTCGGAAAGCTTCGCGAGGAGAAAGAAAAGACCGATGCAGCCGTGCAGGAGCTTGACTCCAAGGTAAGAGAAGCTAGCGAGAAGCGAGAAGGCGAGGATGGGGGAAGGAGAGAATTAGTCAGTATGCATACAGCGCTGCAGGAGGAGGTGAGATTACTGAAAGAGGAGTTGGAGCAATACAAGGATGGGGATCCTGGGGAAGTGGTCAAGAGGAGGGAGGAGGTGAACGGGTTGAGGGAGAAAGCGGAGAGGTGGACAGATAATATAGGCCTATTGGAAGGGTGGTTATTGCGGATGTTAGGGGGAGACAGAGTGGCATTGGAAGATATGAAGAGAGGTTTGTATGAGGAGGAATACGTGGAGGGCGAAGGCCTGAAAGAGCTATAGGTTAAAGCAAGAGGCGATGAACTTGATGGACAAAGGAGCTAGACCACCACCTTTCAATGTTGATGTACTGATATGGTGTTGAATGGATAATAGATCCCGCGATCCGAACATATAGGGCCGTGCCTTCTTTATATCTGATAACCCACCACCGTCGTCTTCCTGCTGAAAAGGAAGACGAGATTCATTGACAGCAAATCGAACCCATCAAGCTGTGTCTTATACCTTTGTGAAGCGCACGAAGATAACGGAATGGCCACTGCCACTATATCAGCATGTCCTCCAGAGGTCCTTCTCCGCATCCTTGCATTCGCAGACAGCTTTTCGACGGTCGCAGCTTTTCTTCGGACCTCACGTTACTTCTGCGACTTGTGGCCATCTAACCTCACCTGCCTTTCCACCAAGGTCCTGCCTCATCTCGTCAAGAGCTCTAACGATGCGCTGTTATTGGTTGAAGCACAGGAACGTGTGGCCTTGAACGGAGTTGGACATCACGAACGACAGAAGAATACTTACGTTTATGCCTTGCGCCAGATTGCTAGATTGGAAGACAATGAGCGAAGCATGCTTGCCGCTCGCCATACGTACGAAAAGGTCATCCGCGATAATTTCGGACGTCAGACTGTACCGAAAATCTCCGTGAATTGGCATTACCGCAGCTTCAATGGCTTCAGATACACTCTGTTTGTGCGAGCATACTATCGCATCTGGACCTTCGCCCTTGAAGATAGCACCCCACAGTCTACAAAATCAATCATTCGCAATAATCCGGAGCGTGATGGCATTGCATTGATAGTCGGCTGGGCCAATAACCAGTACCAGCCACCGCCCATAATGATATGCGCTTCCCCAGATCATAAGGTGTCTGCTACGGGATGGAATTTTGCCATGGATCAACTTCTAGATCGTCCTGGACCACGACAACGCGATATACTGATAATCGAGACGCCATCTTCCTTGATGTCTTACTTCGAGAGCCGGCTCCTTGTATGATCACCTCTAGCTTTATCAGCCCATGGAATCGCCATAGATGATTTCCTTGACCTTGCTCATCGTGTCAATATAATATCAAGGTCGGAGTCAGTTCATATCAAGTAAGGGGATAAGATTTACAATTGCTGACAACGCTCTCCAGTGCACCAAAATCTTGATATTGCACGGAAGTCGTTACGGCATGGTAGATAGAGAAATCCATTGTTCTGGGCAGTGTTCGTGGAATATTTTGGCTGTCTGGTAAGTGATATGTGACTGGGTCTCGCAGCTAATAAATCCTACTAACGTGTCCCGCGTTCCAGGGAATCTCAAATTCAGCTCACTCTAGTTCACACATGTTCCCAGTTCGTTACGTTTCCATGTTAAGTGGTTGTTTGTTATGGCTGATGGTATGATGGAGTGCCCTTAGTTTGGATAGCAATCTAAAAATACGTTAATTTCCAAAACAATGGATCAACACCCGAAATCGACTAAATAACAAAGCCAGTTGTAGAAACTAAGGCCTTATCCCTAACCTATTCATCATACCTACCGTCGCTAATCGAAACTCGAGATAGACGAATTTCGCCTAGTCTATTGTCAATAATGCTATTGTCAAGATTCCGTGCCGAGTATTTGTTTCCAATCTCGCCATTGTTCAGAAAACTTCGCCCATTTTCTTTGTCTCAAGACTGTTATTGTATCATGCGTGCTTCATGCCATTCCTCTCTTTCCGTATCGTTCCCTACACTCTCGAAACGGGCATTTCTAGATTCTAAAATACCATCATCAGGAATTAACACAACTATCTCTATGCCCGCTTCAAACAAAGAGCACCTCCGTCCCGACAACTACACTCATCAACTACTGACTCGAATGGCGCACTTTGACAGCATCGAGGGCACCATGAATGACAGTATCGGAAGCCTTCGAAGCAAACTCTCGGACGAAGCAATCGTGGACCTGGAGGAGTATATTAACACTGACTCTATCTATGAGAAGGAAGAAAACCTTGAGAGGACCGTGATTTTGGAGTCCACAGATCAAGGGTTCACAGTGGTGCCTTATCCGCTGCACTGCGAGCCCGTGTACGGCTCGCAAGGCTCGCAGAGTAGTTCAGAAGACGGCACATGCTCCTCATCACGAGGCTCAACAGCTACAAGCGGCACGCAATCCCCATCGCAGGCTTCAGCAGCACCAGGCTGCGAAATGATAAATGGAAAACCATTCGACGACGTCAATGTCTTGGACCCAAGCGATTCCGATCTTGTCCAAGACTCAGATCACATTCCCCATCCCACCCCGTTCAAGATCGAATCCCAGTGCCCGAAAGCCCCAATGCACCACGCCAGTCACATCCCCCAACACACCGTCTGCGGCATCAGCGGTGCTCATCCGGCTGCAGGAGTCTATAGGGCCTATAGTCCTCCCTTGACAAGCGGAATCCCCTTTCTCCCCAGCAGCCAGGACGGCTATCCATCCCCTAGGCTTGGACCTTTGGAAGAGGAGGCAGAGGGTGAGGCGAGCATAGATTTCTTATTGGATAGTCCGACGCAGTACAAACAGGAAGATGCAGAAATCTCTGATTATGGAAGTGGGCTGAGCACGATATTGGAGGAAGCGGGTCAGGTTGGGGAAATTGTGGGAGGGGATGAGGAGGAGTTGAGGGACTTGTACGAGTCGATCTTTGGACGGGACGGCGAAGATGTGTTTGAGGCACCTCGAGCTGATGACGAACCCATTTGACGACAGATTGGATGATGAAGAAAAGATCGAGCACCCACAATCCGCCTCCAACGCCCAGAAACCGCCCATGCAAGCTCCTTGCACCTCTCCCACCTGCCACCAAACCCCGCTCTCAACAAACACACTCCGACCATGCGCACCATCCGCGCCCACCCCAACGAAGAAGCCATCCCTAGAAACCTAGCCAATCTGACCGACGAGGAATGGCTCCGCTCACGCCGGCAATTTCTCAACCGGGATTGCCAGTACCGTATTGGCAGGGATGAGGACGGGGAAAAGTGTTTGTAATCGTTGCGGGGGAGGGGGCTGTTGAGTGAGGCGGGGGGAGGGGGGGGGGGGGGGGGGGGGGTGGTTTTGTTTTTTGGTGATGTGATTTCGATGTCTACCACAAAAAGAATTGGAAATTTTAGTTGAACATTCAATTTGCATCATCCCTTTTCCCCCAAACTATCAGCAAACAAAATCAGCATCATGTCTTCGAGTTTGAACTAGTGTGATGATAACAGCCAAAAAGACTTCCTCGACAGTAAGAAACAGGTAAAAAAAATCCATAGGGGCACCAAAAGCTAAATAATCCAATCAAACCACGACAGACAAGATCCGTCTCGTGCATTCTGTGTACGTCTCTACTACGATTCTATCATCTCGTATCTTAGTATGTGTACGACTTGTCTTCCAACAACATCTCTGCCATGTCATAATTAAGAAAACCTCTAATGTCAAATGCAAGCATCCCACAAGTCTGTTCTCATTTTTTTGAAAAAAAACATCATGTTTAGGTTCCACTAATGCTGAAAAGGCGCACTTGGATGCTCCTACGCTCTAGCTAGAACCCATCTTCGTAGTTGGATTAATTTTTCTTTTCTTTCAAAAGTTTCTTATATAATGCGTATTGTATGTACTGTATATCCAAACCCCTCCAGCCACACTCCCACACACTCCCAAATTTCAGTCAATACTCCTCCTCGTCATCGGCATCATATTCCTCGTCATCCGCCTTCGCCAACCACTCTGTCTGCTGATTCGACAGGCGTTGCGTAGGACTGCAGCACGCTTCTGTGGCGCCGTTGGTGGAGGTTGTGGCAGGGTTTTGCATTGTTGTGGTTTTGGGTGTTTGGGTTGCGGTTTGGTTTTGAGCGTAGGGGGTGGTTTAGGTTCTGTATATGGGGGAAGGTGGTTTGTGGAGATTAGAAGGAATTGGGGAGGGAGGGGGTGGGAAATGGGGGTTTTAAAGGGGAAGGGAAGGAGAGTGCTGGAATAAAAATGGGGTTTGAAAAATGAGCGATGCTTGTCTAGGCAGGGTGTATTGTTTATTGGGAGACGGTTTTTGTCTTTGTTTATGTTTCGTGCTGCGGTTTGGGGGGTTGACAAAGAGTTATTTAGCGGAGGGGGACGAATGATCGCATCTTACAGTGGGACATAGGTTCATCGCACATGAGGAAGAATTTCGCTTTGTAGGTAACGCGGTTTTCAGGATATCGTTACTCTCGTAGAGAATACCACATCTCCAGAGAAGTCTTGGATTGTTACAAAGGAAAAGGCGGGTTGGAACTTTCAACCCAAGCAAGAAGCCATCTCGTCCGGCCGCAATCCTGATTGCGATTGAGCCATGGAAACAACGGACAGCCATGTCCAGCATCTCGGAAACAGTCAACGAACCATCGACAACATTGTTGAAACGCAGGTTCAATGAGCGCGCTTCACATAATGCTCTCTCACCGTTGCAGGAACTGTTCAACGATTAAGAGAGATCGTAATCCGATAGTGGTTCTAATGAGGATGTCAAGAGTCAATGAAATGATTGATGTTTGTTCTTCTTGAAATTGTAGAATCTGAGGGTGGGAAGCCATTGAACAGGGAAATACCGGTGTGCAAAGGGGGATTTTCGCAAATCGAAATACGGCATTTGACCCCCAACACCCTGTAGAAGGCCATTTTGCAGTAATTTCCGCACTGTTTCGGATACCTCGACGAGTTAACTCGGATTTCTTTATGAGTGTTTCGGACATGTTTCAACAACAAGCCTAACCCATACCCGAATGTAATACATATAATGCGGTCGCTGTTCCCTGTCTTGGATACCCCAATGGTTCGAACCCACCGTTCTTTCTGCATCGTCAGACATACGTCTCACTTTCGTTTCCCTTTCTTGTTGGCCATGTTCCATGAACAACTCAATAAGAGAACATGGCCGCTCGAAGACTTTGCAGACACCAGATGATGCTAATTTATCTGCGTAACGGCTCACATGTCTCCGCACGAACGCTTTCAACAGCTAGGTTTCTGTCACCAGACAGTAGTATAAACCCTTCCAAGTACGGATCGGCTTTGTCCTTACTACGGATGATGGTTTTGAGGTTTACGCAGACAGCTTTCCGTTGCGGGAATAGTCTCCCTTTGGTAGCCAGGTGAGGCGCGTAGTTGTAGGAATCTTGCAGACAGAATCGAGGGTCATGATGGTGTTGCGGGATCTGCATCGTTTCCTAATTCTCCGGTAGCCTGGACAGAGCAGGATCTCGGCTCCAATAAACAGGCGTCCGGATGGATTGAAACTAGCAGTTTCCACATGATGAAGGACAATCGCTTGAGTACAAGAAGACCATGTACAACCTTCGTTAGCTCTCACGGTGTCTTAATATAATGTAGAGGATAATTCAAGGGAGGCATTGGACAAGATTCGCGCATTTATCAAGTATTATATATACTGAATTATAGTAAGCGTGCTTCGCACCTCTTCTATGGTCAACAAGCTTACATTTCATCATCAAATCTAGCATCAAACATGCTGTTTCACCTCACCGTCCTCGTCATCTTTCTGATCCATCATATCAGAGGGGTTCGGATTTCGGCGTTCGGTCCGCTGTACGGTTCCTCCAGCTACTTCCCCGTTTTCTTAGTGCTCTTGGTACACCTAAGGGGAGGACTTCACTTCGGCTTCTCAGAAACGTTTTCCTCTCTCTCTGTAGGATTACGTGAGGAAGCGAGCAGCTGGGTCCTTGGCGTCTTCAGTGGCCCTCTATCCGAGGAAGGCTCATCCGAGCATGCGTTGAGGGAATGACTGCGTCGGCCTCCGCAGAAAGGGAGGACGGAGGATGAACCTCCTGAGGGTTTTCATTCCTCTTTCCTGTTCTGGGTTGTCTGTGGTAGGGATATTTTCCTCACTTGGGTCGGACTCAGTCACACATCATGTCGTCCTCTGAGTCTTCCTTCACAGGCTGGAAAGCGATGTGGGAGACTTTTCGGGCGTGTACGGCTTTGTTCGGTCTCAGGCCCGAGAAGTGGCCGGGCGCGTGCTGAATGAAGATGACGGTTGTCTCATCTTCATTTGGATGAGGCACCAGCACAGGAGATTCCCCTAGAGGAATATATCCGACCTGAAGGTTCATGTCATACTTCGTTCCCCAAAAGTACAGTGCCGCTCCAACTTGGTCGACATGGAAGTAGTCTTCATTATCTAAGCCGAATGCCGCGTTGTCCAGCGACTTGAAAACGACTTGTAATTCCTCGACTCTTGGTCGAGCCAAGTCAGGGTCCATGGCTTCCATGGAGAGGATGACTGCGTGAAATCCGCAAAGCAAGCCATTTCCAGGGGTCGGAATTATCTGGTGCCCGTTGGGGAAGACCTCCAAGTATCTCTTAAGGGCAGCGGAATTGACCTTCGAGTTCTCAGTGGCGAATTGGTCGTGATGCGATGAAGGCTCTTCTTCCTCTGCGGCCGACTCATCCGAGGAGTCCCAGAACTGGCTCTGAGAATCTTCCTGCTCCTCATCTACCAAAGACTCACCGTAGGAACCCCACTGCCGGCCTTGGGAAGGTATGCCGAACCCCTCGAATTCATGTGAAATGGTCTGATTGGCAAACGGATTATGCTCACCAACGGTAAAAGTAGAGAAACAATTGCCAAATTTGCAATTACGGCAGATTTCCAATGGCAGATCTATAAATCCTCCTTCAACCATGCCGTTACAGCCGATAAAAGCGACTGAGCATGGGATGGTCCTCTTCGCTGTGTGGCCACAGCCGAAGTGAGTGTCGCATATAATACACATGGCTGTTATTTGTGATGTTCGAGAAGGTTTGGTGGTGAAGTTTTGCGAACCGTGATCGAGAAGGCGTTGAATATACGAATCGAGTCTCAAGCTGTGTTCGTGCAAGATGTTTGGGGTCTGGAGAGAAAGAAACAAGCTGAAGCATTTAAGCTTGAGTGGGGTTGGGTTCAACAAAGCCTACTGTACAACATATGCTGGATACAATATCATTGTAATGTTCTTTATCTACTTGAAGAGACAGAAAAGTTGAAAACTTCTTTGACCTTCTAACGACATTGGCTTTTGACAGTCATCCACAACTAGAGATAATGGCAATGAAAGGCAACAAGGGTTAGATGTGAAAGAGAGTGACACGTAAGTGTAAATTGCCAATCTATGTCTAGTAAGTCGTGCCATAGACTGTTAGCTTTATGAATAGACTCGCAGCTCTGCACTCACCTACCGGTGACAAACGATCCCCACGCGTTGGTACTGTACTATTGATTTGGGGCCTAAATCGTTAACTGTAGATACAGAAATATCCGACAGCACTGATATAAATGTAAATCTCTCTATACGACGCTAATGCAGAAGCCAAGGGGTATATCCGAGTGAAGCGCCTGTTCGCCCTGTTACGCCAGTCCAGATCCCTTTATATTTTACTATACCGACAGATGCGTGATTGAATCTGTACCTCACTTTTTATATACCGGTAGATGCTCGTTACTCACAACACGTTCGGCCTGCGCTGATGAAGTGCTCGGTTCGCTAGGACCGTAGTACTGATATGGATGATCGTCCTCGAGCACGGGAGCCGTAGGCTCTCCACAATGGTTTCGCGGAATGCCCGGCTCGGGCGTTGCATCTTCAGGGGCATCATCTGGTGAACTGGCAGACATCTGTAGACGCTGTCGCTCTAGTTCTTGCTTATCATCTTGAGGTCCGGCAATCGAGGACATAAGACCGCTAGCTTGATATGCATGGCGATGCCAACGGACATTGCTTGGGGTCACAGTTGCAAACGATGGTGCTGAAGCGCCATCATATTCTGGTGCACTTAGTTGTGAAAGTCCTGTTCTCGTGACATAATGATCATCGTCGAAGGCTGCTGGAGCTGAAGGTTGAATTTTGAAGTATGCGGAAGACGAAGGCTCGTCACTATTAGGTGGTGCGCTTGGCAGAAGCCGCTCTTCGGCTCTCTTCAGCCGAGTCTTTTCATCTAATTCGTCTTCAATCGTTGGAGGTGGGATCATCACTAGACGGGAGTAAGTTGTACCATTTACAGCATCTTGCACTCCCTCTACAGTCGGTTGGGAACAATTCTGTGGCCGGTCGCTGCCAATAGCAGAGTTCTCTCGGCGTACTCCAGCGGCAAGCTCTTCGTTTCTATTGACCTCGATATTCCAAGGCGTAACCTTCTGCCCAACGTTGGGATCTTGGACATTCTCTTTCTGCCTTAGGCGTTTTCTATTACTGTCCTTTGTCCCTACAATCACCTCGAATACACTCGAGACAACACCTTTCTCCCTTCTCATCTGACTTGTATCTAATGAACAAAAGCCAGAGGTGGCGGAGCTCGTGATACCGTCCACGCCATTAATCGTAAGGTCGCCCTGACCGTGACTGGGAACTACGTTCACCATGCCTAGTCGTGGAAGGAACCGGTCTTGATTGATTGGCTTTCCACGCAAGTCAATGACAACCTCAAGGTAGTAACTAAAGCTGATCATAGCCCCAGGGGTCGAGGATATAGTGGGAAAGACATGCTCCGGAACTTGTATGGATGTTTTGAGTATGGCTGTGAGAGAACGAGGATCTATAATAAGTGGTGTGAATGTCTGGTTCAGATCCTGTCGGAAAAGCTTGCTCGAGCCTGCTGATGATAGAGAAAGTCCTCCCAAACCAGTCAAAGACTTGGGGTAGTATTCATATTCCTGTTTCTGGCCTCTGATGGACGGGCCGAGAGGAATCGTGGGAGAAGTATCGACACGCCCTTGGCGAAATAGCGTAACGATGATGCCTTGCATGGCTTTGACGGGCTTTGTGTGATCAATTGAGATCTTCAGCGGCAATATATCACCAGGAAGACACCCGGCATATGAGGGTTCTATCATTGCGGTAATTGTCCCACTCCCGTCAGACTTGGTACTGTCTCGTCGGTGGACCCCGCAGGTTCCTCCGCTACAAGGGGGTGATCCGGTCAGACTGCTCGAAGTACCACTGCTCCTGCCGCCCACAGAGCCCTGTTCACTCAAAGCAGGGCTTCTTAGGGGCTCATCTGTCACTTGAGAAGTCACAAATTCATTGTTTGTTGTGTATCCATGTTGTTGAGGAATTAGTACGCTGACACCCTTTACGTTCCGTTTAGAGATGCCAATCTTCTTCGTACCGAGTTTCGATTTCGATTTTCTCGACACCGGTTCCAGGGAGATAACTCGAGGCTTCGGCTGCGGCAATGGTGCTATGTCAATAGTCTCGACAAGAGTAAGTTTACGATCACACCTCACGGTCGGTGAAATGGTGGTTGGCCGTGTCAACGTTGATGTAAGAAGATACGATATTGTGCCCCGTTCGAACTAAGTAATTTATCAGTCTAGCCCATAGTGACTTGGGAATCGAAAAAATTTACGTCGATACTGCTCGGTAGTCCTTGGGATGGGAGATCCAGCTCGAAGTGAAATATATATTTGCCAACGTCCAATCGACCTTCACCACAGAGCGCGATCTCGTTTTCGAAGAGCGATGCGAAACCATTGCCAAAATATTCAGAACCCCGCTTGCCCGTGCCTCTGCTTGTATCCGAGCGCCTTCCTTCGTTGGAAATGCTTTCACCTGGAATTTTCGCGTTCTGAAAGACTTTGACGAATCCATGGAGGCAAATGGTCAAGTGGGTAACGCGTAATGCCCGTATCACGTTCACGACGACGGAGCCTTTGACCGCATCTCCAGGCGAGTGTTGGCGGTGAGATTCGAGTGGTTCGATGTAGTATTCGGAAAGGTTACGCTTTTTCGGGGCATAAGAGGCTTTGAGTTTAGCGAAGAGGGAGGGCGCTTTCGGTGCAGAGAGGGCCGCGTCTATGGAATTCTCTGTGGATCGTCCCATTATCGACCCACTTCAGACCCGACCATATGGCTGGCGCTCAGCCCGGCCTTGAGGCCAAGGCGATTCACGAGGTACAGTGATGATTCTAACAGAATCGATCAGGTTAGTAAAGTGGCCTGAGGATAGCAGCAATGGATAGAGGGCACACCGCGCGGGGAGCTCATGACTGTCTTCGCAGCGTACCATCATGAATGACGTCGCATTGCAGAAAATTGATCCCGCAGGTATCAATTGGAAGTAACAGCAAGACACATGCAGGCAAATAGACACAACGATATGGATGAGGGATGAAGCTTACTGAATTGTAACACCATTCGAAACGCAACACCAGTTGGATGCCTGATACCTTAGCGGCGCTCTTCTGGGCGGTGACGCTGCCAAGGGCCTTAACGATCCCTAGCGAAAGCCAAGCAAAATTGCTTGTGTTGAATGGCATACAAATATTTTAAAGTTCTTGCCCCTAAGGTGCATATAATTTTAAAAGCAGTCCTCTATGGGACGGTCTTCTGTTTCTATCAGGGACACAATTCTCTTGCGATTATGTGTGCTTGATGAAAAGAGGACGAGAGTACCTCCGTACGAGTACGAGCATTCCGATCTCGCTTCGTTAGCGTATCCCGGGGCCTGTCCGGCCAGCCCTGCCATCAACTGCCAACCCTCAGCTAGAGATGAGCTATCATTCTACATAGCTCGGTCGTAACGGCCTCCTCATCAGACCTATTTAGCTGTAATTCGACCTCGTTAACTAACATCAACGAAATCAAGTATTGTGGTACCGTCACAGATGTTGGGGCCGGAGATACGTGGGCGAATCGTTTGTGCATCCAACTTGCAAGGCAAACGAGCTTTTAGGCGGTGGAAGAGGGCATCTTCCCTCAGTTAGAGACAGAGTGATCCTCATGAGCTCAGTGCATATTCGAAGCAGCGGGCATAAGATTTGTTACATGTTTTCATTGCAAGTATTGACGCATACGTACTGTGTGGTGCTCCGACGTGCTTGCGGCGCATACTCCATGCTTACTGATAAACGGTTAGTGGTGAGAAAACACAATCAATTCATTTTACGTTGTGTTTTTGTTTTTGTTCATGTTCAGATATTTGGTATTATTGTTCTTCCCATTCATTGCTGCTAGATTTTCATTTCCCACTGCATCGCTCTAAGCCTGGAGCTTTGAGCTACTACCAGTGAAATTTAACGATATTACTGCCATTCCTATTGGATTAGCAGTAGTAGTGTCACCGGAGTTTTCCATTTGAAGAGTCATTTCATATATGGATTGAAATTGTGGCTCGATAAAATGGCGTTCGAGTGCTGTCACTAATAAACATAGAATGCGACAGTAAGGAAGCATTCTCTTGATTTTGCTTCAATGTTATACGTAAGACACTTCAGAGTGCTGGGATTCGCTGTCCGAATATCATTTCATTGTTCAGGAGTACGAACGTGTAGTAAAATCCTGCAAGTTGGCCATCATCGAATCTTGCCGTCCAGGCGGGAGAGGTCCAGAATGTCGATATATTTGCGGACCACCTTTCGATCGTTTCCTTGTCTGGTCTCCATATCAATGTGTCCACCTTTAGATGTCGTAGCGAGGCTAGCCTCGAATCCTCATGCTTTGATGGTTGAAGTAATATGCTAAGCTCAGCAGCCTTTGAATCTTTGATGAGGCTGGACGAAAGCTGTATATGAAGTTAGAGTAAGATCATCTAAGTTTTGCGTACTCACTTCCTGATCTAGCAGCAGGCGGCGAAGCTCCTCCAGTCTCTCTTCACTACGAACATGATAAAGGCGCTCAACGATGTAACTAAGGTTGTTTCCCATGGTTGATGTATGGAGAAGCATAGGTAGAGGCGTCGCTGCATGAACTGGTAGCTAGAGGCAAACTAGGGCGCTAACCGAATCGCGACGGACGCTGGACATTCCCAGCGTCCGTCGCGATTCGGTTAGCATATTCGATTATAATCGCGTCCATCGTACTATAGCCTCGCCCATGTTCATCTCTATGGCTTGCTGGGACTCTAGGTTGCCTGTAAGTGGATTTCATGGATCCTCGTAATCAAAGGCCTTTCATTTTTTGCCTCTCCGATCTCGATGGCATGGCGACTATCAGCATCGCTATGCAGGCCTTACGAACCTGGTACCAGCACATCCGCGCACTATCAACAAGTTCAGATATCCATTACTTTGCGACTTTAAAATATCACGGCGATACATTAAATTGCTGACAGCCAAACAGCGCCATTGCTTCAGTGTTCACCTTGGAGATTGGGTTGGAACCAGTTGATGTCTAGAGAGTAGCTTGCCTTCGAGGCCGCTTTGGCGAACGAAACTCCATTGTAAATTGAACCTCAAGATAGTACTGGGCTCTCAAGCAGACCCAGCGCAATTGTATGCTTCCCTGCCGACGTGAATGTTAGAAATCCGACGCTCTCAGATTTGATGTCCAAAGGCTTCAATGCTGTCTTTCAGCTCTCCTAATGTTATCCTATTGCCGTGTACTAGCCCAATTTCCACCTTATGGAATGATACCTAGAACGAATCTGATTCCTCATTGCTGCGAGCTCTTTGAAGGAGCTAGTACAATGCTAATGCGCCTGAAATAAGGCAATAGCTCGAGAGTATAGTATTGGTTATTCAAACAGCTTGTGTTGTGTTTCAAGTCTCCTATTGTCGTTCCATTGTCGTTTGCTAGTGCTGTTTTGGCCTATTGACCAGAACATAGCATAATTGAGAAAGACCAGCCACTCTGTGATGCTATTGTAGATGGTTCGGTAGGTTGTTGTCATCCGTTTTAGCGGGAGAGAATGTAGTACAAATACCTTAAAGATTCCTCCTGTATTCCTTCTTCTTCGTCCGTTCTTCTAAGCTTGCTCAAGCATCTACACCATAACTTACTCAGCTTTTCAGCTTACCCTCTACCTTTCGTCTAACTCTCCTCTTGCAGCTGGTCTGCCTCTTTTAAACAGCACTATTTACCTAGGTTTTCAATCTTCCCTCTACCCTTTCCTTTCAACCCTCTTTCGCAGCTGGTCTGCCTTTCACAAACATATCTACTTTTATCCCAAACGCATCATGTCTTACCGCGACTATCAGCCATCGCAGCTCCCATCGGAGCTCATGTTCAGGGATGCGCAGATCGAGATGCAGGTAGCCCAAGTCGATCGCCTGGAGAACCGCATCAAGGAGCTAGAAGCGGATAACAAGAATGCCAACGCCGAGTTGGACGAGAACCATGAGCTTATCGTGGAACAATCCACTTGCACCCAAGACCTAATCGACAAGCTTGACGCGGTGGAAGACAAATTTCGAGGCATAGAAGCGCGCGAAAAAGCGCTCAGGAAGGATTTCGATGAGATGTATGAGACGGCAAACAAGATGATCGCCGATCGGGATGGCAGGATTGCCACTTTGACAATGGGTTAGTCTGCCAGTATTCTTTACTTATGATTGCATTACTGATAAGGGCTCTAGAGCTTGCGCGAGTTCCCCGTCCTGCCACTCCACCGCCACACCCACCTTTCTCTCCTCTCACTCCACCACCTCGCATTCGTGCCGCACCTACCAAGGTGCAGAAGAAACGCGCTCCTAGAGCGGCGTTGATTGCAAACGTGCCGGAGCTACGACGCTCGGGGCGGACTACCAGGTTCCGCGGAAGTTACAAGATCTAGGTTTGGGCGAGAGAGGTGGAGAGCTGGATATGTGGAGATGATTGTTTTTTTCCCTTTTCGTCTTCCTTGGTAGTCGCTGCCAGCCCGCCTACTGTTCCATTCACCTAGCTAGAGACTCGATGCTTTGGTCAAAGACATATTGCTGCTCTGTACCCTATCTGTTCGATAAATCCTTGAAGACATGACATGTCGTCTCACTCGTCTGAGTGAGTTTACGGCCAGAAGTTAATCCGAACCCGGGTAGTTGCTGGGATCCACCTCATGCTACAGTACTCATGTTTGACAAAACCCTCGCCGGTCCTACCGTACTCGCCACTATATTTACCGACATACGTATTACCACGGAATTCTATATAGAGGTGGACTTGATACTAACGTGGTACGCCGGGAGATTGCGAGGTTGAGTCGGTGTTACACTATGGTTGGAAGAACATACGAGGTGTAGAGTGTATTGAGCAATATTCTAACTCCAAAGAACCGATTCACAAAACTATCTTGGAGAATCTGCAATTCTATTCTCATCCTTCGCCAAAGCTAATAGCAGCCATCAGCTTTCCGACTTGCAAGCCTGCAGATACCGGCCCAGCGCCATCATCGGAAAATAGTGTGCATACAACTCATACCCCAAATAAAAGTACCTTGGGAACCCAGTACCGGTGTATTGCGTCTCCGGCCAAGAGGCCCCACTTCCATCTTTCATGGTCTGTGACATTAATAAATACGCAACGCTCATCCTCACAGCTCCATCACTCGGTGGAAGATAAGCCAGTAGCGCCATCAGACCCCAAGCTGTCTGCGATGCCGTAGACTCCCCCCGCCCAGCCAGCGTTGGATCTTTGTACGTGTCCAGCTTTTCGCCGAAGCCCCCCTCGGTGTTTTGGACGGATTTGAGCCATCGTATCGCGGGTTCGACTAAGGCTTGTGTACGCGCATGGTCTTTCGAGAAGTATGCCAGGCCGCAGAGCACGTTGCTGGTCCCGTATATGTAATTTGAGCCCCATCGTCCGTACCAAGCGCCATCTGGCTCTTGAATTGACGCGAGGTAGATGAGGGCGTGATCACACGCCAGACCGACTCGCTCCAGGAGCGCCTGAGCAACCTTAACTTTGCGTAAGGTATTGCGCAAGAGACCCAAAGCTTCCAGGATCCTGCCTGTTACGTCGGCCGTTGATGGGTCTAAGAGAGAATCCATGTCCGAGAATGGTATCTTGTTCAGAAAAAGCTTGTTATTCTCCACATCGAATGCGGCCCAACCGCCATCGCGGTTCTGCATGCCAAGAACCCACTCAACTGCCATTATCACACTTGGTGATGACGCAGACATGGGATCTTGTTTGATGAATGCAATAATTGCGGCAGCAGTATCATCCACATCAGGGTACCAGGCGTTGTAGTACTCAAAGCTGAAACCACCGGGACTCAATTTGGGCCGGTATATCCTCCAGTCGCCCTCGTGTCCAAGCAGCTGACGAGCTTTGATCCAATCGACTGCTCGATTTAGAAGCTCATCGGTAGTGGGTGTGCCAGCGTCGCAAAGTCCAATGGTCATGAGAACGGTATCCCATACTGGCGAGACGCATGCTTGGACTCGTTTCCCTGCTTCGTCCTGCCAGTAAAGCGCTCTACAGCTTCCAAGCCGCGAAGTATGGGACTATCGTTCAGGTCGTAACCTCCAACTTCAAAGCAAGGAGGCCAACATGCATCGGTGGAAAAATCCCCGCCCAGTCTCCCGACGCCTCTTGATGCTCCAAAATCCAGTCCACGCATCGTCGTCGAGCGTAGCCTCGCAAAGGAAAAGACCGAAGGCCACCCAACTGGTACAGAAGTTTGTCAATTGCCGTAAAAGCCAGTGCAACGCTATCCGTCCTCCATAGATCCCAGAACGGTTTCGCGTACGGCACGGCCTTTTCAACTGGATCGAACCACAGCTCGTCTAGAAAGTCGTTAGAAGCAGCCTTTCTATTCGGCAATTCGAATATGGGCCGGTGATGGCTTATGATGAGCAGAGGAATAATGGTGCTGCGTGCCCAAGACGAGAAGCTGTAGATGTTGATTGGGGCCCAGGATGGCATGAAGATGAGCTCTGGAATTAGCTCTGGTACTGCACTCCACGGAAACAAGCCGAAAGTTGCGAGATAAATACGAGTAAATATTCGGACTTTGGACACGCCGCCAACTGAAACCACAAAGGCGCATGCTCGACGCATCGAGGATATTTCCGAAGGGATGCCGAGTATTTTCAAAGCGAGGTAAGCTTCCACGGTGGTTGAGACATCGCCTGGATAGTCTGGTGCAATGCCCCAAGATCCGTCTGTGTTCTGATCCGAGAGGAACCACTGGCATAGGGCGTCTCTGTCAAGGCTCATCTCAAGACCGAGAGCCTGCCGCAGGAATACGTATTCGGCGGTGATGGTTGCGTTGGAGCGGAGTTCGCCACACCAGTGGCCATCATCGTGGACGCTCTCGAACGAATGGTTCACAGCAAGATCAAGAGCCTTGCCTACGAGTGATGTAAACGGCTCATTGCCCGTCAGTGCAGGGGCCGAGACCCTTTCGTGCTCCTTAAAGTCTTGGATCCCAATCACCGGCGTCTTCTCGTTTGTGTCTGGGGTTATGGAATCGAGATTTGGAGACAATTGAGGTCTGGGAGAACTGAGATTTGAGGAGAGGTTGTTCAGGCTGCTGTCGTTGTTCATGGTTTAAGATTGCCGTAGGTAGGTAGGTTGCTAGGCTGATTAGTTGACACGATCTGGTCTCAAGTTTCCAATCTTCGTGACAACGTCAGCAAAGCACTTGAGAGGCTTCTGAGGTCGCACAGATGTAGAAAAATGTTGTTGTACCACGATGTTACAGTGTCGTGAGTCTCACCTCGACCACCTACGCGACGTAGATACTCAGCTTTCTGCTTCACTGCAGCGATCTCACTGATTTGGCACGGTAAAATCTGAGTATTACATCCATTGAACGGCAAACAATCGAGGCCCTATTAATGCTAACGACAACATTCAACATACTTTACTTTACAGGCTTTGCTCGCGAACTTAATGTGAGTGTAGATAACATCGATTGCGACCAAGGATCATCGAAACCTCAATAAAACGAAACCTCACATAATCCACTTACGGCCTCACTCGTGCACTTAAGCTAGTCAAGAGTCCTGTAAGCAAGACCTTCGTGCAACAAGGTACGACAAGTGCCTCACATAGGTAGCGCGTACATTCATGCAAGCTACAGCGGCATTATTCATCCATTATTCTGACCGGCTCTTCAACTTCACTTTCTTACATGGTAAGTAACCTACTTACACTTACCACGTGCACTGCCCTCTTTTGATAGAGAGTAGCTATTCTCAGCATCTACTTTTCACTCTCAAGCCTTCATCTTCTTCTACTCCAAGCCACGAACGGCCCACCTTCACTTGCATCAAGCAGTATCCTTGTAGCAGAATGGAAGTATTCTCAGGGTCTGGCATCTTCATGAATGCAATCTCGAACTGGGGCATCATCACTATCTTTGTGACTATACTTATGTGCTTCCTACATTCATGGATGGTGATGAGCACCGTACCACACTCTGTGCCCTGGGCTGGAGTGCGCAGAGAAATGTTTTCGAAGACCAGAGCTTGCGTCCGTGAGTTCACGGCCGGTTTGCAAACACTGAAGGCTGGCTACGAGCAGGTATGTGAGACCTCTTCTGTCGAAGTATCTCTAAATATGCAATATCTGACAGGTCCTTCTGCAGTTTAATAGGAAAGCCCTACCGTTCGTGATACCAGATGCTGGATTCCACCCCCATGTCTTAATACCTCAAGAGCATATAGGCTGGATGATTGATCAGCCCGAAAATGTGCTATCAGCTCGGATGACGCAAGTCGGGAGGTTTGGACTCCGCTACCTATGCCCCACGCTGGATTTCAACCACGATATGTTCATGATGGAGGCTGTCCGGAAAGACCTTACGCGGAATCTCGGTAGGCTTCAATCTGCCATGGTGCAGGACATATCTCATACCATCGACAATGCAATGGGCTTAGATGACGGATCCTGGAACGAAATATGCATCGCGAAGGTCATGGAAGCCGTTGTGTTCAAATCCATTAATCGTACTATTGTTGGGACCCCTCTATGCCACGATCAGGAGTATCTCAATTACTCGACATCTTTTGCGACTTGGTTGGGTGCCGGCTCGATTATTGTGGGGCAGTATACGCCGTGGATGATGAGACCTCTCTTTGGGTATCTTGGCGCTTTGCCGGTCTATTGTTGCATGCAGAAGTCTCTCAAATTTCTTGTGCCCTTGGTTCGGGATCGGATGGAACACATTAAGCGAAAGAGAGCTGATGCCTCGTTTGAATTTGATGAGCCAAAGGATCTCGTGACATGGATGGTCATTGCGGTGTTGGACAACCCCGAAACCAAGGATAGTCCACCAGGACCACTTGCGACGCGATTGTTATTATTCACCCTGGGTGCAATGCACACCACAGTCATGACCGCGACAAACACTATGCTTGACCTCGTGAGCTCCAATACTGATTCCAGGTTCTGGGAAATGCTTCGCGAAGAAGCTGCTTCTGTCTTTCAAATTGAAGACGACTGGGCGGATGCGGCCTCGCTACCCAAACTCTCGCTTGCAGACAGTACTATCCGAGAGAGCCTCCGGAAGAATCCTATGCTCACGCGGGTCATTCTCCGGGAGGTGATGCCGAGAGACGGCGTTACGTTGCCCAGTGGACACCATCTTCCCAAGGGTGCATGGGTTGGCGCAGCCACAGTCGGCTTGCAGCATGATGATAGATTTTATCTCAAGCCGGAGGAGTACGACCCTTTCCGTTTTGCTAAGAAGCAGGCGGATGCCGCCGACGAGGGTAATTTGGAGAAGCTGTCTGATAAAGCTTCGATTTATCGCAAAAACCAAGGTCTTGCGACCACGAGCGATATTTATCTTGCTTTTGGTCATGGGCGTCATGCTTGGTAAGTACCAACAATACGTGCATGTTCACTCTTTGGGTGTCAAAGTGCTGACGAGTGGAAGTCCTGGACGCTGGCTCGTCGCTCATCTGCTCAAATTATTGCTCGCCTACATTACCTTAAACTACGATATTCAGCACATGCAGCAGCGTCCACTGAATGGCATCTTCGGAGACAGTATCATTCCATCGCGGACCGCTACGATGATGGTGCGCAGGAGGAAGCAGACGCAGTGAGTAATATGAACTGACCTTGGCTGCCCAATGCTCGAGCGAGTTCAGGAGATCGGTGGCCTTGTAAATAGGGCTTGTGTAACCCTCACTTGATGTTCGACAACATACTCTTACCTAGGAGGGAAGAAAGCACCAAGTATTTAATCCATCATATATTTATCAAAGGAACGGGGGAGACGACTTTTCTTTTTTTTAGTACATGTGCCATACTACCGAACAGCCCTACATACATAGCTAGACCACCCAAAATTACACTTCATTCAATTCCACTTCTTCCACCTAGGGTAGAGCCTCCACCCCCAAAGGCTACAAAAACTCTCTCGACGCCGCTTGCACGACCCCATCAAAGATTCTACTAAAGTCACTCCTGAAAGACCACCATCTACCACTAGCCCTCGACCTGCAAGCCATAGACTAGATCTGCAGCTTCCCCCGCCCCAAAAATTATCCAGAACTGGAGCACACACATGGCATTTAGCTAGATAGTTTAATCCGACTGGAAAGTTTCCAAAGCTTCCAGAACGGGGGATCAGCTACAGCAAAGTTCCCTACAGATTTTTCCTTTTGAAACTACGTAGTTACGCTTCTCTTTCCGAGGTATTTTGTTTCGCTCGCACGTATTGCAGATCGTTGGATGTAGAGGTTCGGCATTGGAAGATTTTCGTGGGTGTGCGTGCGCCCTTTTTCAGTCGGAGAAGGTTCAGAAAGGGACTGAAGGATATCTTGCAAAAAGGACTGAAAATCGAGGCGGATGATCAGTGCAGCCTCCAAGTGACAAGGCAATCTGGTTTCAGACAGACACGTGTCCCGCGGGCTGTTTTCTTGTAACGTTGTGTATGAAAAGTGAATTTTGCTCTTTAACTGTTTTATTCTAGACTTGGTTTAGATAATCTTGTAAAAGGTACTGCATTTTTAAAACAGCTGTCTACCTGGGGAAACCAAATCTTTGCAATTTCAAACATAGATATCTATTTCAAATATTAACCGGAAGCAACCGATTTCGATGGTTGGCCTGTCATTAGCCCTCCGCAGCATACGCTGCTTTTAGCGTTTTTGATTATCCAGATTGCATTCGCTCAGTTTCACTTGATCGGGTCGAAGCGCTAAGCGTTGGACAGGTGGGCCTCTTTGTAAAAACAGCAAGAGTGAAATCGACAAGCGTGCCAGATGGAGCTCAAGGAGACTGTGGGCTGGACTCAATGTTTTTGGCGTGAAGTACTATCGTTACGTATAAATGCATGAAGCCAGGGGTTTCATCCACATTACCCACATGTATCTTTATAAGAGTTGCGCTGTGTTGTCGTCAAGCAACATCTGGGGTTAGAAGTGCGGCAGGAAAGCTGTAAAGATAGCTGGAGAAGAACATTCCTGGAATTTGCTCGAGTCGTGTCTAGGCATTCGTTCATCCTTTTTGACGTATAGTGGAATGCTGCTTGGGCAAACCATCCAATGGACCGGCGTTCAACATCCCCATTTCTTTCCGAAAATGTTGTGCTATTGACGCTGTTAGTCGCGATGCTGACGGTCTCAACAATGAACTTTGTGGGGAATGTCGGTTGGGAATGTCGGATACGGGGAGTGTCAGGCTTGTTTCCTATAATGCCTGCGAAGTAAAGAATCATGAAAGGATGAGGCGGGCCTCATTCTCGGGCCCCTATCCTTGGCCGAACGGATGATTAGAAGACGGATCTGAGCCTGGGGAAGACTTTCGTATGAAAAGCCTGCATTACGATCACGTCATGTGCGCTTTGAATAGCTGGGTGGTCCATTTCAAGTCATCAGATCGAGTTGGTCTTCCTATAACTCAGGGTGACCGCGCTGAGTATGCATACGATAGACAGTGCGTAGCTGAGACTAGCTGCCGACTCATTCTGTTGGCCCAGCCATATGTCGAGAAGGCGCTCAGGACCGCTTCTGTCACCACCTGCGCTGCTGATGCCTTGTCAGTCACCCGCTCGGACAAAGCAGCATGTGCTTCGCGGAATAATGCAAGAAGCGGAATTCTATTGGTGTACTGGTAGAATAGCCACGACGTAAGAGGCAGCAAAAGTAATTCAATACAAGTAGGAAATGAAAGAAAAGCGAGAAAGGGTGGAAGCGAGCTGATTGGGTGGCCCATCGAGAATACGATTGTTGAAATTTCTATGTGACGTGAGGTCTACCGGAGAGGTTTGTGTTTTTGGGTCTATGAGCCGGGAAGGTTGGTGTGTATGCTCAATAAGTTCAGAAGCAGGAGGAAAATGTTCGGGCGGAGATAAATCTCAGTACTATCTTCGGTTACATCACGATCCAAGAACGATGTACCGCGGTAAGACGGAGCACAAACATCACATGTATGCTTCAATGCGAAGGATTGTCCGTGTCTCAACGTTTCACGTCACATATTAGTTAAGAGAACTACGACAGCATTCATACATCGTCTCCTCCGGCATTAGATTCTTTGCTCATCCGCGCATTCGCTCATTTTCCACTTCGGAACAGCAACTTCTACTCAAAGCAAGAGGCTGAAAGCCCCGGCGGCAACGAGGACTGCCGCGATACCGCCCTCAGCGGCAAAGCGGATGGAACTCGCTCCCCCAGTAAATGGCACCACGCTCGTGCTAGGAGAAGTACTGGTGCTGGTGGTCTGAGCAGTAGCAGCCGGTACGGTTGAGTTGCTTGGATTAGCGTAGAGCGGTGGCGCAGGGGATGAAGTAGCAGCCTTTGGAGGGGGTGTCGAGATGGAGACCAGAGTGGGTGTTGTAGCGGCAGGAGTAGAGCTCGCTGTGCCAGGAGCGACGGTATTTCCTGCTTGAAAGCCGCTGGGAAGGGTAATGCCATTGTTTCTGGCGCAGGTAGCGGGATCGTCCCCCTATTGGCGCATGATAGTCAGCGAGGTGCGATTGGATGGCGAGGAAGGATAGAGGATGTTAGAAAAGCAGAAGAGGGTCTGAAGAAAGGGTAATGCTGTGAAGTAGCAGCTAACATTGAGGGTGAGAGAGGCGAGACATACCTCAGGACAACAGTAGCCTTTGGTCAAGCAAAAACTCCCTCCGGGGCAGCCATCTAATAGCAGCATATGCATTAGCACCCAACTTCCCCGGCAACTGAGTGACAAGGGCATTGGTCTTTCCGAAGAGTCCAAGCCGTCAGAAGGATGCACTTACAGCCCTCGGCACAGCAGGTATCACCACGGCTTAGCTGGAGACAATCTACTTCGCCGCAAGGGGCCGGGCAATTGACCACGGTGCCACCACTGGTAGGGATGAACGCATCGCCCCCTTGGCGAGCTTGCAGGGCGTTTGGGAACTGGCCCAGGTACGATTTGGCAAGGACGGTGCCAGTCAGTGTCGCGAAAAGGAGGAAATGCATTTTTGATACAGTGAGTGGGACGGCGAAGTGTACTGCAACGGAAGGGGTGATGGACTAAACGAGAGTAATATAAAGTATCAATCCGAGTCAATTGCGAAAGTATGAACGATGTGAGCACGATCAGGCGAAGATGAAAAGAGTTCAAAACATTTGGCGCAAGCGAAAAGGGAGTCCTTTTATATATCAGATGAGAACTTCTCTTGTTCTCCTGAGCGGCTATAGTTTTCAGCTGCCAAGCGGCCAGGCTGAGAAAGGCCCCAATAAGAGCTTTCCTGAGCCTCTACAACATACAGGTCCTTCCTGCAGCGGGCTGGACATTGCTTAAGCGTTGCCGGGCTTGTTCAGGTATAGCTGGCTTACGCCCACATACAAATAATCCTTGTTAAGAGGCTTTTTGCTAATGCAATGTCCAGCCCGCTGCAGGAAGGACCTGTAGTAGACCTTGGTTGCTCTCGGGCCTCGTCAAGTCCAAAGGCTTGCAGTGGCTTGTCCAGTAAAGGCCACCGTCCAACCAGTTCACAGATCCAGTATTTGTAGATGACGGTACCATCATAGTGTCACTGGAGGCACGCGAGGTTGTCCTGGTATTATTATTGAGCTGAACTGCGCTGTCGAATCGCCATTCAGGCAGGACCAGCCACTTCCCATCCTCCTGGACGACCACTGACTGGAGCCTCTACGAATCGGCGATTATGGCGCATGAGCCAAACCCTAGTCGGCTGAATACGAGGACCCGAAACGCGCGCCAAGCGCACTAGACCGGTTTGCACTTAGACATATCATAAGTGGACTATTTGTAGTCCTGCGCAGACCAGCACAGGCTGTGATATTCACAGGCACTCCAGACTCCAGACTCATTAATATTATTTGTGGCTTGGGCTGTTCGATCCTACTACGGTAGACTATTACAAACCTTTTGCCCGTAGTGGTCGAGGTCGAGGTTGACGGCTGCCCTGGTGTGGCGTGGCTATTTCACGACAGTGTGTTATCTTACGCTCTCGGAGAGCGGTATGCGTAGGCCACCTGTAGTTCAATAAAGACCTCACGTGCTCAGCAGCGGAGAAGAGAACGCACCTACTGTACTAGGGTCGGGCACCAGCCCTACACCCGCCCAACGGGATTGTTTTTAATGATCTTTGGGACTCCTGCATCTGCACCGAAAATCTCGCCGAGGGTTAAGATATGATTCTCGAATGTCACGCCCTGCCCGAGAGCCAAATCCTCATCGTATTGGTGGTTCTCAGCCAGAGACAGAGATGACATCTGCAACAAAGTTTTCGACCGCGAAGTGTTAAAATAGTTGAAACAGATGGAATGGTTTGGGATCATCTTCGCTAGCGATCTTCCCGCTTGGCATTGTACATTGTACGACCGAGCTCGTTGATGTAGTGGACTGATCAATAGGGAACTTGTGTCGTTGAGTGGGTGGAGGGTGTTGTAGACTTCGTCAAATGCTCCTTGCTGTACGCTCGGGAATTCGTTCCAAGGCCGTAGCACTGTAGGGCAATGATTACCCTTTGAACAGGTCGTAGATGTTTAACAAACTTGAGGACTTGTCTGTCTGGACGGTAATGGATTTAGAAAGACGGTGGCATGATCGCGGTAGTTCTTCGGGGGCTATACAACTCATTTGTTTCTCGTCCTCTTCAGCACGGTGGCGTTCCTACTCTGCGCGGCCCTCAGCCTGCTGCGGAGCCTACCAACAAATGTTTAAATCGAGGAAACCAGTAAAAAGATAACGAATTGAATATAAAGTTGTCGAAATGTCGAAGTATGAAAGATTAAACTAGGAAATAAAAAAAATTGCATTTCTTATCTAGATTTCACATCTGTAGCCGATAAGTAAATCTGCTGTACTCTACATCTACTTGACAAGACCTTTGTCTATCAATCTCGGGTATGAAGCGATAAGACCATATTCGCAAGTAAAAATCGGTTTGATAGGAAAGAGCTCTTCGTGCAATTGATTTCGTGAGCGTCGAATATTCCATTCCGAAAATTCGAAATTCATGATTAACCGCCGTACTAGTCCAGATCCGGACCTCGGACATCATCCCAATCATCGCCATCCAACACCACCACCTGTCACCTCATGAACATGAAACACCTTCGAAGGCCGTGCCCAACACAACCCACGTAACCACAAGCATCACTCACATATATAAATGTATCTCCCACCTTCTCCTCGCCCGTTTCATCTCTTAAGCAACCCCGAATCCCCCTTCCACAATCTTTCATCACCACAATGATCCACTTCACAACCATCAACTTAGCCCTCCGACCTCTCACGACCTCAATCTCCCGTCCCCGTACTGCCTGGCGCACCTTGAGATCAAAGATTCGGATTAGACCTTCGAGACGCGCTGCTTATGCGAGGCTTGAAGGCGAAGAGCAGATCCCACTACTTAATCGAGGTTTATGATGATTTGACATGGAGATGCTCCCACTACCAAAAAGAACCACAAAGCACATGCCGGTCATGGCCCGTCTTGAAGAAGTTTACGGCAGGCTCGAAATTGTGGTCCATGTCACCTTATCCGACTTGATTCGGTTCATCAATCGTTAAAGGATGGAGCGGGACGACGCGAATACTTTATGTGCAGGTGTGAAGGCGTCTGACTTGGGATTTCCTGATACCGTTTCAGACGGCCTTTCTCACTACTATTTGTAGCATCTGAGAAGTGGAATCGACCTAACAGTACTGATCGGTAATTTTCAAAACGATTGGACGGCTCTGCCTAGAATGGGTAATAACATAGCTATCATGCAAATTTCCGGAAGACATCATGTCCAAGGATCTCCACCACACCACTCTCTTTCTCATCGATGTCCAAAAAGGCTTCAATGATCCAAATCCACTGAGGCTCTGGCCGATCTCCCCGTGGTCACCTTCGCTCCAGCCGTTGGGCTTCAGAAAGAAGACTTCTAGAATGGCAACGAACAGGAAGCAAATGGTCGGTGAATCTGGGCTGCGCGCCAATTAGCGATCCAGGCGGCTTTGGTCAGCGTGGAGCTCGCGAAGGCAGCAATGCCGAGGGCGGTCGGTGGACCGATGGGTCTGACCCAGATGGTCATATGAGGTTGTTGGCCATGCTATGCTGCAGCTTGTTGCGACCATTGTGATTATTGCTGCCGTTGTCGTTGCGGGGGTCGAGGTGGTGGTGAAGCGCTATGGGAATGGCAGGTGAGTGAATGAGGCAAAGGGTGTTGTGCAAGAACGACAGCCTGGAAGCCACAAGCTTGAATACTTCTTGGTGAGCTTGTACCGAACTCTAGTCTAAACAATCCCCCAGTTTCACACCTTCCCATTCCCGCTTATCATCTGTGGCCTCGCTGAGATACCTGTGTGCAACATCAACTATCTCACATCTAAGCAGTGAAATCACCTCCTTCCAGCTTCTCATGAGCTCATCACTCTGTTCCTTTCTTTGGTTCTCAGCCTTGCCACCAAAACCGTTCTCCCAGTCGATCTTGATGAGCAACACGCCATCGGCATTCGGTTCAGTCATAGCCGCAACAATACAATAGCTCTTACCAAAATTACTACAGAAGCGATAGCGGTATGCGGGAGCAGTGTGAGCTTTGATAACCGCCGCATAAAACTCCTCACCTCTCGGTATCCTGATTGACAACCCACCCTCCTCGTTGCCTTTCACCGGCTTCAGAACGCCGTCGTGGCCAGTCTTCCGACCATCAACTCTAGCATTACCCGAAGATTCCGGAATCGTTTGCCCAACTGCCATCCGCTCTCCTCCCTGATAACGTCGGCTCCATTGCTGATCAACCAACTCTAAGATCTTGATATCACAGTCCGGATATTGGACTGTGTACACGCCGAAGATCCAATGATCAGCGCTCCATTTTCGGCGACCGTGAGCAATGTCGCAGCCTGTTGCAACGGCCGTGGCAGATGCCTCAAGGCTTTGAGTCTTGCGCGGTGCTGTCGCGCCGATATCAAGGAGTTGGTTAGTTGAGAGGCCGTTGGTGGAGCCGGGCCAGTCAAGGTGAATAGAATGATTCCGTCTTCTCTTGCGTATCTTAGGAGGGGCTAAGTAGGAAAAGATTCGGGTGAAGACGAGAGGTTTGTTGTGTTCTAAGAGGGTGGTATTTGCAAGCTTGGGAGACACAGTCTTCGACAGATAAGCCAGTGCAGGAAGAGTCACTCTGCAGTCGACAGGCGAACTCGTCGGCCCTCTTTATGTTGCTGGGGGCTCTATCCTGCGGATCAAAGCCATGCCTTCTGTATCTGACTGTGCATAAACCCTTATGAAGAACCCTATAGGAGGTAGCTGAGGCGGTACTCCATATGTCAAAGCAGCAGTTTTCTCCACCGTACCTTCGCTGCCTCCACTCGCTCCCATCATTACCAGACTCTTCGTCATCACCTTCGTCACGAACCCCATCATCGCTACTATTACCAGCCTCCTCACACTCCTTCGCCTCAACCCAGTCCGTATTACCAATCTGAAGATCAACCAACAAAAGCCCGGATATCCCCGCTCTGGTCCGAAAACGAATCCCCATTGCATTCCAAACCGTCGTCGCCCCAAAGCAACCAGAAGCACTCCCCTTTACTCTCCAGTCCCGATCGGTCGCTACAATAAAGTAATTCGGGTCAAACATTCCCTTCTCTGTCCCAGCTGAACATAGTTCTCATGACACCGCCCGAAGCGGTCCTCCTATGTATATAAACTCCACGGGGAAACTATACTTTTTCTGCCAGGGCCACACAATCGATGTCGGATTCGCATGCCAGTTTGCAGCTGGGTTAGCTCTTCGTCAGTGAGATCCACGAGGGGGTGTGCAGAGCGCCAAATGGAAGCAACTCCATCGGTCGATCACGGTTAGTATGTACTCCAATTCCCGGCGCCCTTTGCTGGGTGGCAGTGTGAGATCGATCGGGGGGAGTCTGCCATTGCATGATTGAGGTAATTCCGAAAAAGAAAAAGAAAAAAGTAAATGTGCAAAAGGATTTTATCGGTTTCCTGTGGGCAGAACTTATGTACATAGTAGGCGATTTGATAGCCTAGGTACTGTGTGAACTATCTGCGGACACAGGCAAAGGCAGATTTGGGGGGGATACTCTCTGGATTTCGCCTGCAGACATACAGTTCACGATATACATCGGCATCTTGATATTTGGAGCAAGCGAGAGTCAAGTTAGTTCAAAGCGTGCGAGTTGGGCGATGTTGAAGGCGTAGGAGATACCAGTGACTTCAAACTGTGGGGGGGCCTCCAACATCTGGATATTCATCTTCATGTCCATTGCGCAATCTTCCCAACTCTTGGAATCGATAAAGTTAGGTAACGTGGATTATCACCAAACAAGAGGCAAAACACTGTCATACATAGCAACAGATATGCTTGTCATCTCAAATCCTGCAAACCTGATACTAATAATTTGCGTAAACGCCCGCTTTCTGTAAATGCCCACCCAAATCGCCTTGAAATGTAAGTCCAACCTGCACTCGCTGAGACGCCTTTCCCCGTCCACCCACATGATATCGCCGTCTTTTGTTCCCCGTCCATCCATATAAACGCTTAAACATCCAAGCCAGCCATATCCATAAACGCCCCGGCAATTTCCGCCACACCATCCGCCTTCTCCATCTCTTCCTCCGCTTTCCTCCTCTTTTCTTCCTCCGCCTCCCTCCTTTCCCTCTCCCTCTCATCCTCCTCTACTTTCCTACATAACGTCTGGCCAAACCACCCAAAACACCTCGGACACCTATAATTCTTCTGACAGTGCGAGCAATCGCAGGGAGAATCCTTGAAGAGGCAGTCGGGGCACACATGTACACCACAGAGAGTGCATTCGCGGGCGGCGGCAGTGCACTTGGGGCGGTGGTCGCCGATCGGGCGGTATTCGGGGCAGAGAAAAGAGGCACAGCCGCGCCATAGGGGTGGAGGGGTAGGGATGGGGGTGATGGGTGCTCGCGGGGTGGTAGGGGGAGTGGCATTTGCTGAGCTGAGATCGTTAGCGGGGATGCAGGTAGGGGAGGTTGAGGACGGCTGCGAGGAAAAAGTGAGGTCTTCAGTGTCGGCGATGAGGTCTGTGTCGTTGGTTTCAGGGAGATTTGTTAAAGCAGCAAGCTCCTGTGTATGATGTGGGTTTTCCTTCAATAGGAGAAGGCGTCGGATAGCCTCGAGTAGTTCATCTTCCGATTTCTTGCTTGGAATCTTAGATGTCTCAACTGGTTTCTCGTTCATGTGTTTTTTCTCAACAGTCAAGTCTCTATAACCGCAGATCCTCATTTTAAGACCTCGGAGATCATGGGCAAAACAGAAGGGCTCATGGCAAGCTTGGCAGGCGGCCCTCCATCCTGGCGTCTGCCAGCATTCTTGACAAAGACTACGCGGGCACATGCTATTGTCCTGACTGCCTGGTCCGTATAACAGCCAGTGTAGCATTTGATCATGGCCTTCCCGGAGAGTGTAATCAGGCGAATCAGGTTTTCCATACGCTGCCCTTGGAAAGTCTTCATCTTGTCGAATTCGCGCAAATTCGGGATCTTCGTAACCCCTGCCTCCAGGGAGCGGCGCAGTGCGGATTTGGCCAGCGCCTATTCTATTCATGTCAGGGCCAACGAAAGAAATGCCCCCACCGCCAGAAAACATTGGCTTCAAACAGCACCAATGCATTTTAAGGTTCGGAGTGCTGGAGCTGGTTGGTTCATTTCCAACATTTTCACCACCAGATGATTCTTGCATCATCAAATTCGGGCTCCTCGTCTCGCCCGGAGCCCACCAGAAAAGATCATGACTGACCCCTTCACGAGCTGTAGCGTCTGCTGTAGATTCATCCAGCTTGGTTCTCTTCGACCGCGGTAACGGTCGAGCGAATGCACAGCTCGCACACAGAGTCTTCCTACAGCCCATACAATGCAATCGTACACTGCATTGCTCGCATCTTTCCAGTATTCGATCTCCGCAATCATGACATTTGAAATTCTCGGTGAACATCCTGTGGCTCCGGCGAAGATGCGTAGGCACCATCCTACCTTCCCTCCGACCTGGCTGATCTTGGCATCCCAGCGGCTCCCCCTCATGGCCGTATTCCGCCTCTGCCCATAGCTGCCCTCTGAATGCTTCAGCCTTTACAAGCTCTAATCCCAACGTATTGCCAGAGCGCCATAGGCGATCAAAGACAACCCAGACTTCCCCTCGGCCATCCAGATTACCTCTGCCTGTATAGTAGTCCTTCCTCCTGAGACAGCGGCCCCCTGGCGTAGGACACCAGGCTGTATCTGTCCATATGCCTAAATTATAGCAGATTTTGATAAGTTCGTGGGTAGGTTCTGCATCTGAATCTGTCCGTAGCAGTGATGCAGGAAGATATGGTCGCCGTCTGTGATGCCGGCACCGAAATGTGTAGAGACTCCTCAAAGCTAAATGATCAACATGAACGGATTTGTTAAGGGAGCTGACCGATTTCTGAAGACTGAATAAAGTAAGATATGGGACTATATGATATTTTAACGACACTTGCTTGCAACCGCGGACAGATAGGTGCTGTAAAGTCTCCCTCCGGGCAGGAAGGATGTTTGCGGTCAAGGCAAGACCTCCTACTGCGGTGTGATCTAGGTCCAGTGTTTTCAACCGAGTACCTATCGGTAGTATGACCGTAACCAGGAGTTGATCCAGCGCGTTTTTCTTTGACCGCCGAAGAAGGGATTCTCCAGATGTATCGCTTGCCGGCGACGGCTGCCTTATCTCAGCTCGCCCAAGGTTGAATAGACGGAAGGAAAGATAGTTCCAGGCTGTTGGGTACGACTGCAGAAACGATCGAAGGTATCTGGAGGTGTGGTAAAGGTCGAGGATTGCAGATGTTGGTAATTGGAGAAATAGCGACTCAACGATAGGCGGATATGTGGCTGTGACTCGCTCAAAGATCGACAAGGAGGTCCGTGTTTTTGGAGTTACCGATCTTGTAACAGTCCTTGTAGAGCATCTTGTCTTCATGAAAAGAGACTCTTCCGAAGGTGAGGTACAGACATCCATGGGGCCATGCGCAGTTAAGTTAACATACGCTTAGGGTCTTGTATGGATGGAATGTGACGAGTCCGAAATCCTATAGAAATACAATCACTAGAAACCAGAAGATGGTCCTAAGGTAGGTACAACCGTACATGGAAAAACCTTCATCTTTGAGCTGCAGGTGTGACGTGGGGTCCCTCAGCCTTGGCACCCGTACAGTACACCAGCAGTTTTTGGCGGCTCCCTGGTGCCCGCAAAGGAGAACCCTAATCGATAAGACAAAATAGATATAATATATGCGTATGCAACGCGCAATGACCGCTGAAGAGCTCTGCGATGGCATTTGCGAGCTTTACGTTTATATCGTACCACGCATCTGTTCGACAAAACCCATTCAATCTTTGAGCAAACGTTTGATAAGTTATCGCCTGTTATTTCCATCCCCGATCGTATACCCTCTTGCGATTCCACTCCTTCCCTCCTCAATAGGAGCCCCACCACATGTCCCAGGTTCATCATATGCGATTTCAAAATCACTCCCGAGCCCCCTCCAGGTCCTGCTTGATCTAAGGTATTCAGCCCCAGGAGACATCTCACCACCAACGGCCGCTACATCTCCCTTAGGACGCTTCATCAAAGCCTTTGCAGACTTGCTCAATTGACTTTGGTTAGCAGGCAGGTTGGATACGCGTGCAGCAAAAGACTGCATTGGCCGAGAGTTTGAGACATAGCGTCCCGTTCGTAGATCAAATTCAGGGGCCGCAGACTCTGGCTCTGAATCAAAGTCTCCATTGTTAATATCCTCGCCAGCGTTCAGTGAACCAATTTGCAAGCCGTTTCCATCCCTCTTAGCATCCAGCGGAGGCTCTCTAGGTTCGTTTAGTAATCTCTGAAAGTCGCTAGTCCATTCTCCAGTCCAGACTCTCTCATCGTCCCCTTTAAGCGCTAATTCAAGCTCGAATGGAGTTATGATTGGCTTCCAAAAATCTTTGCTCTCTATTAAAGAACTTTCCCAGCAACCTATCACTACCCAAGCGCCTACCTCACTGAAATTGGCTACCTTTGCTGCATTGACTTTGCCAACGACGAAAGTATAGCTTTTTTTGCCGGCCGCTAAAATCTGAGACGTGACATGCTCAACCATGTGCAGATAATTCTTGACACTAAGAGTGTTGATGAGTATGCCGAAGACTGGAACGGTACTGACGGATGTCAAGAGCGCGTATCGCTTGCGTAGGGCAAGCGCAGTTGATGTAAGAATAGACTTGTGTATGTGACCAGTAGCGTCATCAGATGTAGGGTAGACATGAATCTGAGATACACGCGACGATAGGATGAGTAAAAGCGAGTCTGGAGGATCTGAGATATGAAAAAGCTGCCAATCTTTAAGCTTCGTGGGATTGGTTCTCACATCATCAGGGATGGTACGATTTGGTAACGGCGATGAAGGATCATGAACAATGTTAGTTTTGTAGATATCGGTATATCCTTCGCTACTCAGAGCATTAGCGATACCTGGAAGATGGCTCGAGTATGTTACGTCTGCCACAAGCAGTATTTTTTGTTGATGATCGGGATAATTTTCTTTGAAGGCCTGAACAACGTCCTCTATATCCAAAGGTTGAGCGCTGAACACATATATTACCGGTAATCTCGCGGTAGGTGACAGGCAGGTTCGACCATAATGTACAACCACTTCAGCGCTAACATGCTCCGCAGCAATCTCATCAATACAGCAAGCTCCATACGAAGTGTCTGCAAGGATGTAGACTCTCGTTGTGGGTAGCAGCTCGGGTGAGATACTTAGCCTGTTAGTCGCGTCTGAGATGTCAAAATGTGATATAGACTTCGAGGGGACGTCCTGAGGGCATACGCCACTCAAGCCTTTGACCAAAGCCTCAGAAATTCTGGGTGCATCTGGTAGCATGTGATCTGGAAACTGAAGAGCAACTCTGGTCCATCTCCCCCTCTTTATCTCTGCTATTGTTCGTTCTATCTCATACGTGATGCGCATTTGCTCATCCGAATGCCGTCGATCAAAAGCATCTATCTTCGGCTGCGAATGGTCCTGGAAGATGTTGGTATCAGGTGTGGAGAGAACTGGGGGAGCGTCCAGCGGAGCTGTCATTATATTGAAGTGATTCGTGAATTTCGAGGACAACAGTATTTGGATGATTTGGTAGATGTTTCTGTGCTTCTTCTTGAAACCTTGGATGCTGCAATGCGGGAGTTCAATAATTGACAAGTACTTTACTTTCGAGTCGGTATTAAATTTTCAGCCACCAACAAGCGCTCCTCATCAAGATGACAGTCGCTTATTGCTAATTAGCGACTCGTGAGTAGCTTGCAATTCTCTTCATCATTCGATATACGAATCTGAATAATATGGTTGCACATCTTTAAGCTTCTTGATGCATCGTACTTACGATTCTGATGAAGCATGAACAGTACGAAGACTTGCGCGTGTTCTCACTTCATTATCTTGCCTTATTACTATTTAGCTACACTGACATCTTAAACCTGCTGAGGTATAAAGGTTCCGAAAACGCTACGATCGTACCCGTATGTCTACTTCCGATTTTGTATGCGCAATTCATGGACCACCCGTCTAGCAACTCAGTTCTATAGTAAGCTAGATATCCAAGCGCTTAACACCTAAATGTATCGGGAGAAGAATGTAGCATTCTCGTGAGTTACGCGCAGTCGAATATTGATAACAAGGATGCTCTATCCACATTTCGAGTGCAAGATAACATGAGTTACTCAAGATGCGAATCTTTCCTATTTAGGCTTCTTACATTCGCAGTATGCTTCTATTCTGTAATTTCCTTTTCTCAACCACATCCTATATGCAGCGGCCAGGTATTCGGTGCTTCGAGCTCGCCCCCGCAAATTTCGGACTGTGATCGCGCGTACACCTGGATCCCCCAGTCTTCACTGGTCCGTCATCTCTTTCTTGAACCTCAATTTCAGATACCTCCATTCAGGGGTATTTTTGATTATGAACAAACTGGGATCGTGCAAGTGCCTAAATTTTGGATATCCGGTAAGAGCATCTTGCTTTCTGTAAAGAAAAGATTCCAAGATCTTAACCAGGCAATATAGGGAGCTGTCGTATCGCTCTCATATCGTACGGATCGGAAGCCCATGGCGCTGTCACCCCTACCGTCCATGACTGGGCCCAGATCAACGCACGAGCATACGCCGTTCGAAACACATGCATTACTGGCATGGGTGTTGGTGGGTTTGCGGTTGTACCAGGTGAGAGATAAGCCCTGCCGTTTCCGTTTCCGCTCCCTTCACCTACGTTTTTCAAAATGGAACAATGCCAAGGCTTTAGTGCTTGACGATAACAGGAGCTTAGATAGACGCTCTAATCGTCTGTCCCTCGTGGTGTATTTCTACATGGCCGGCTCCCAATTCGAGCTATTAATGAACAATTATCAAAGTCGGCCCACTCCGATTATTCCACCTCCACATCTTTCCAGCTGCTTAGGCTCGAACAAGACGGACTGCCTCATAATCAATTCGACATCTATGGTAAATCTCACGGCATTCAAACCGATATCGCCGGCGTCGACTTCGTAAAGGATAGTCTCCCCTCTCGGGTCAATGCTCAGAAGATAAATTCCCAGCCACGAGCCGGGACAAGTTTTTTCAGTGAATCAAAGAGCCCCTCGGCTGCACCTATTTGCTTCTTGGGACGCGACAAGTCTGGATCAAGAGGAGTATGGCTTAGGTCCCGACTTTTAGTTTTACGTCCCCTCTGTCTCTCGTCTGTATCGTAATTCAGTCTAGTCTAAACACCAAAGGAACGTGAGAGTATTCTTGCCAAAACCTGCCGCACATGATGTAAAGCGGCTGTGCCTCACGAGTAGCAACTGTAACGATTCTCGAAGTTTCTAGCAATAGTTCTGTTTGGAAATAATTCCCGATTGTGACAATAGGAGACAGAAATATTTAACTTTTTTTCGCAGAGTGACATGTACTGTAGGAACAGCGAGCAATGTAACGAAGTGTAAGGGATGAAACGCAGATGTCGTATCCATGGATCATACAGTCTGTCTTTATTAGCTTTGCTTTGCTGAATGTGAATTTAGATCATGAATGGCTTCGATATCAGTGTCGAAACTTCCCATGCCGAACCTACATCGCTCTAGCGCATGGACGGTGGACGGCACTAAGGTACTTACTTACATAAGCGAAGCGCGTCACACCTTCCCTCAACTCTTTCAAATTGTAAACAAACATCTCTACCACACATCTTAACGCTGCGTACTCTTGAGCACCGCATTGGTACTTTGTCAAAGCATTGTAACGAAAGCAGCTTCTACTGTAGCATACTAAAAGCTTCTGCAGTCCTCAGTTATCACCAAACACTTCATAGAGCGTCATAGAATACGACGACCATAGCGAGTGATCGAATACATTCGGTATACGACAAACCAGCCCAAAACCATGGCGAAGGCCTATAATTCCAATTCGCAATCACGCGCTCAACTGATTCGAGAAATGTCTCGAGATCTCAACAAAACGCGTCATTCATCGGACTCGTCGAGAAATTCGCAAGGAATTGCGAGCATTGAACATACTACCTCTGACTTTGACCCCGAAAACGAAGCACTCATGTCGACTCGGCAATTTGACATGATATCACAACAGCTTCCAGAACTACGTGCTAGCGCCCAGAAATACAACCGATTCGCTAGGCAGGAGCGATCAGAAACCGACTTTGCTATCAACACCTCAGCCTTAGGTCGAGCGTTTCCTGACTTCTCGTCGGGAGGCACTTCCGATGGAAACAGCATGTCAATCGAGATTGGTCGCGGACACAGAAATACCAGCAACGGCACCATTGGGAAACTTGGACGATCCAGAGAGTACTCTCCTAATCCGCCGGTAAGTGTCAGTGAAGATAGCTTAGACTTCAAAGCGCCCATAGTAGGCAGTTATCAGGTGGTGAGTACACCACCGATACGGCAACGCTCGACCTCGAGGAAAAATGACGACAGCAATGCGCTTAGACGGGAGGCACATGTGCGTCGCGCTTCTCTAAACAGAAAAGAGCAGTTCGAGCTTTTGAAGAAGACGAGCCAGGAAGTCTTGAGAAACCTCAAGGAAACCCAAAAGGAAAACGTTGGTCCTTCACCACCTCCAGCCAAGACCACTGATTATGTTTCTGGCGGTAGTGGGCCCAAAAGTGGTGAGGAACGCCGAACACTGGCTGCAATGCATGCGCGTGTACGAGATGAGGACGACCTGTCCAAGATAAATGACGAGCGGCCCCCAACTATTGACCTCACTACGAGGAGCACTCGATTCGGAAGTGGTAGGAACCAACCGGCATCCACACAAGAATCTTTGCCGTCCAAGTTCAGCTCTGCGAAGGACTTTATGCGTACTACCACTCAAAAACATGGAGATAGTCAGCAAAACGCCGGGCTTCAAGCCCATGGCGCAATCTCATCAACCCCAAACCCTGGAACCCAGCAATCTTTCATGCTACCTGACATGCCAAACCTCTCCGAACTGGTTTCTGGAGTATTCCAGGACGGCACACCAGTGTTCTCACGCCATGGAAAATCTCGAGCGTCCCGATTTGCGCCGTCTTCGCAGGCTCGAGATGGCACTGTAAGAGGTCCCGATCATGCAGCTGTTGGCGAGATTCCTGTTCCTGATGACGAAAACGCAATCTTCATCTCGCTAAGACTCCTACAAGAAAAAGTTGCGGATTTGGAGAAGGACCGAGCCGAAACGCAGAACACAATCCAAGATCTGCAACAAAGGAATCAGATGCTTGAGCTAGAAAAGGCCGACCAAAAGAGACGCCAGCGGAGTGATAGTGCATTGGGCTCATCCGATAGTGGGAGCGATGGTGGTCAAAGAACAGGTAGTAGCCGCAAGCTGATTATTGAGAAGAACCGTAAGCTTTGAACTCACCAAAATTCCAAGGAATTTCCAGTTGACACGATGTTAGGCCTTGAAACATCCGTCAGGTCGTTGCAAAGCCAATTGGACGCCTCAAATCGGAAGGCATCTACTTTCGAAACTGTTGTCAACAACATGACTAAGGAGCGTGACTCGGCTGTCTCTCAACTCGGCGTTGCCTACTTTACCATTGAACAGCTCAAAAGTGAGAACAACGCTCTGACGAGCGAGAACCAGAAGCTCAAGGATCGAATCAGGCATCTCACTGCTAGTCATGAGAACGAGACCCAGGATTGGACGACCAAAGAAGAATACCTGCGAAGACAGATTCAGCAGACGAAAGACTCTGTCCGAAATCTTGAAGAGATGTCCAGGGACATGTTCAGTGGGAGAAAGACTTCTACCAGAGTAATAGCTGGGAAGGATCATCGGAATGCCACTGAGCAATCCAAATTGCAAGAGATTGGAACGCAACCGTATCTCCGAATTGCAAAACGTTCCAAAGAGGCCCACAAGGCTACTAGTGGAAACACTGAGAAAGCAAAAACTCCTACTTCCCACAAGCAAGATAGTGCCTCTGGATACCGCACAAATCAGAAGACAAAGGATCTACTTCGAGGCATAGGTCCATCCAATAACGACCAAACCTACCATAGCCAGGACAGTGATGAGTTCTTGGATTTAGCTAGAGAGGAAGAGGAACTTAGTCGACAAAGCATACTACAGACCAAGCCTACATCGTCCCGGTCAGCGAAAAATGGTCAAGGGGATGATTCTTCCCAAGATCTGACGTATTTGAGCTTTCTAAAGGTATGATTTTTAGTACTTAAAACAACAGAGTAAATATTAACATGATTTGTTGCAGAGCGACGAAGTAGGCAAGCTACGCAAGACTCTCGAACTTGAGAGAATCGCACGCAAAGACCAAGATGCTTCGCGCATAGCAAAAGATATCGTACGGGAGGATGCGGCATCGAAGATTCCATTAGAGCGACAACCTACTTTACCTCGCAAATCGTCTATGAAGGACATGACCAGGAGATCCTTCGGTTCAGCAGATAGGACTGAGCAATCGGTTCAGGAACCAACTATTGCTCAAGAGGTTTGTTCCAACGAACCCGACAATAGTACGGTGCGAATACCTAATCTTTCCCAGGCTACCCGCCCGAAGTCATCCGGTGGAGAACACATGCGCCGCCATTCTGAACCTTCAGTACCAGTCACACGCCGTCGAAGCCGCAGCTTAGGCATGACCTCACCATACCTACTGCCGGATATCACCATGAGAATCCCCGGTGTTATATGTCAGCCTCGCCCCGAGCTATCTCAAGCGAGGACAGAATTTACCGACGACAAGGGGCATAAAATACATACATGCACAGTTTGTAAAGGCATCATGGAGCGTGGTATTGACCATGACCACAATAACACTGCAAAGGAAAGTATCAAGATCCCTAGACCGGTTCCGGTGTCCGAACGAGTCCCAAAGGACAAGCAGTACGAAGACGAACCAACCGTTCGTCCATCACAGCCGCCCGCTATTGCTCTTGCTGCCGTACTTAAAGGCCTATCAGACGAGCATGCACACTTGATTATGCAATACTCTCATTACAAGTCTCTCTATATCGGCCACGACCCTTCAATTATGAAGACTAAGCGCAAAGACCTCTGGGAAAAGATGCGTACTTTGTTGAATGCCATGGAGGCCAAAGCTGATCAGATCTACGCTCTTTACGATGTACTGGAAGGACAGAAAGAGGACGGCAACATCGACCTTGAAGACAAAGAAGTTGAAGAGACATTGCAGTCCGTAGGCATTGATCTGGTAGAGCTTGGCCTTCGGGGAGGTGAGGCGCCAGCTCAAGAACAGAAGCCTCAAACTGCGCAGCGCCAACCTTGGGACCTTGAGAGTAATGAGAGCAGCACGCAGAATTTGCCATGGGAGGGCATCGAATCTACCGTCGAGACCTTCAAGAGCGGCCAGACTGGCACTCGGCGAAGGAGCTGGGCTGCTTGAGCGGTCTCCTAGATCCTACTATCTCGACTAACGGCCTATCACATTCGTTTCAATAAATTTTTTCGCCACCTCGCCTCTCCTCCGACTTCTCGCGCTCTCCCTTGTCGTCCTATCTACGAATCGTTACATCTCTACCAACTTTTTTTATTTTCCAATTGGATTCGATTGCACTCAGTGTTGACTGACTCCGGTGTTATGTCCACTGATCGAGATCATCCTTGAGGGAAATAGAAAGCGATTAGAGGGCTTTTCCGACTTTAATTCTAGCAACAACTATGGTTTGGAGGATTGGCTTTGTGGTGTTGTGGTTTTACGACTTTTCTTGGGCGTTCGGAGTGTTTTCGAGTTTCACGGTATGGAAAAGGGGAATCATGAAGGTTGGATATGGGCATTAGAAGGTGTTCTTGTGTACGGTAACGCCATTAGGGCGAGACTGTAGAATTATTTTCTTATTCAGTGTTCAAGCGATCACGTTTGGACGGTTTTCGTGCTTTCTGTATGGAAGCAGGCATTATGATGGCTGATGAATGGGTGCTCGTGTCTAAAGGCACCTTGTTACATAGCGATTTCTCTCAGAGAGAACAAAAGGTTTCATTATAAAGTCCTCCATTTATCGTGATCTCTATGTAGAATTGAACGCTAGATGTAATGGGTATCTCCAAAATCAATCCTTCCGATTCGCCAGCGCTATGTATCGCATCCTACAAAGACCGCTCAATGCTACAGCAGTTCCCCCATTTGCGTATCGCCGTCACCTCCCGCCGCAGCTGCGGCAGCCGCGGTTGCCACACCGGCATCAGAAGGCATATCCCTCGCTGACACCTCCTCCTCGATGAAACACCCAAGCCCAGCAAAAGCCTCCAGCATAGTCCTAGCGTAGTATTCTCGTACATCATAGCCCCCGGCTGTAATATGTATGTCTGTGCGTGCCTTGTCGAGCCAGGGGTTGTCGTAGGAATGCTGGAGGGCGTAGTAACTTCGTTGGCTGGAGAGGCCGCCAAAGGGATCGTAGGGTTTCTCGGGCTCGGCTTCGACGATGGGTTTAAGGCCTTGGATAGTGAAAGAGGTGTCTGCGGCGCCGTTTCCGAGGGGCCCGCCGAAGGGGTTGTTGGGGGTGAAGGACAGTTGTTGTTGTTGCTGCCGGGCTTTTTCGGCTGCTGTTCTTCGAGCTGTGCTCTTTTTGAGGACGACCCTTTGCCCCT